>MDTE01039409.1_pt1 | contig 144940 bp, 139 predicted proteins | sample 811231 | NCBI WGS metagenome assembly MDTE01 (sample SAMN05326651, study PRJNA326480) | marine metagenome | isolation source: seawater | place: Indian Ocean: Red Sea | collected 2010 | reverse complement strand
TCTAAATCGGCACCAAAGGTGAAATCATCTAAATCGGCACCAAAGGTGAAATCATCTAAATCGGCACCAAAGGTGAAATCAAAAAAGACAATTAGTAGCTCTAGCAAAGGTAAAAAAATATCAAATATTTATCAGCCCAACTTGATTCTCTCCTACAATGAGAAAGTGATGTTACCTCTTAAGAAGCAGCTAATGCGAAAAAATTTATATGAAGTTCCTACTTTACAAAAAATTTCATTGAATATTGGTGTCGGTGCTAGAGAGGAAAAAAATGCTTTAGAACATGCAATATCAGATTTGACTACAATAACGGGTCAACAAGCAGTTGTTACTAGAGCAAAAAAGGCAATTTCTAACTTTAAATTACGGATAGGAGATCCTGTTGGAGCTAGAGTAACATTACGTAAATGGTATATGTTTGAATTCCTTGAAAGACTAATTAGTATCGCACTTCCTAGAGTAAGAGACTTTTCAGGTCTATCAGCAAAATCTTTTGATGGTAGAGGTAATTATAGTTTTGGAATTCAGGAGCAAATTGTGTTTCCTGAAATTGATTATGACAAAATTGATAAGATTCGCGGATTAGATATTACAATAACTACAAGTGCTAATTCAGATCAAGAAGCCTATTATCTTTTGAAAATGTTGGGTTTCCCCTTCCGTCTTGATAATCACTTTGAACGTTTGTCAGAATCAAATAGTACTGAAAAAAATAAAGGAAACTAATGGCTAAAAAGTCACTTATTTTTAAATCAAGAAAAAAACCCAAGTTTCAAGTTAGAGAATATCATCGTTGTTCAAAATGTGGTCGATCTCGTGCGTTTTTGAGAAAATTTGGATTGTGCCGCCTTTGCTTTCGTGAATTAGCCTTAAGAGGTGAGATTCCCGGAGTAACAAAGGCAAGTTGGTAATTAAGGAGTAAATTGAAGTGAGTATGACTGATCCGGTAGCTGATTTACTTACGAGGATTCGAAACGGTCTTCGATCTGGTAAACGTTGGGTTGATGTGCCTTCATCAAATTTAAAAAAGAGGATTCTTTTTATTCTTAAAGAAGAGCATTATATAAATGATTTTATGATTGTCAATCATGCTGTGAAAAAAGAATTGCGTGTCTTTTTGAAATATGATAGAGATGGTAGTCCTGTAATTCAAAATATTACAAGAGAAAGTAAACCAGGACGGAGAGTTTATGTTGGAGCAAATGATATCCCGAGAATTCTTGATGGTCTTGGTATAGCTATTTTAACTACATCTAAAGGTATCATTTCTAATAAGGTTGCAAAAAAACTAAAAATTGGTGGAGAGCTACTTTGTAGCGTTTGGTAATTTAAATGTCGCGAATAGGTAAAAAACCCATTAATCTACCAGACGGGGTAAAATTTTCTCAAGATAATGGTATTATTTCAATTCTTGGGCCTAGAGGGAACCTTTCTCTAGAATCTCATCCTGATATGATAATTAAAAATGATAATGGCAGTATAGTTGTTAGTAGGCCATCAGATAATTCTTACTATAGGGCATTGCATGGTACTACACGAGCAATACTTGCGAATATGGTTTATGGCGTTTCGGAAGGATTTAATAAAAATTTAGATATTATTGGAGTAGGTTTTAATGCCAAGATGGAAGGTAATCGTTTAAAGCTCTCTTTGGGTTTTTCTCACGAGATTTTTTTTGATCCACCTGAAGGTATTGATATAAAAACTGGAAAAGGTTCAATATCTATATCTGGTATTGATAAACAATTAGTTGGGCAAGTAGCAGCAAAGATTAGATCTTTTCGTCCACCAGAACCCTATAAAGGAAAAGGTATTCGTTATAACGGAGAATATGTAAAAATTAAAAAAGGTAAGACAGTAGGTGAATAACTTTTATGAAAGCACAATTACTTAAATCAAAAAGGAGAGAAAGGCGGCGTAGGCGTAGTAAAGGCTATAGATTGGGTACAAAATTAAGACCAAGACTTGTTGTATACCGAAGCCTTTCACATATTTATGCCCAACTTGTTGATGATGTTGAACGAAAAACTTTGGTTGCTGCTTCCTCAGCAGAAAAAGATTTTATCGATAATAAAAAAGGAACTAAGACAGAATTAAGTATAGATGTTGGAAAAGAACTTGCTGTTAGAGCAAAAAAGATGAAAATATCAAAAGTAGTTTTTGATCGCAATGGGTTCCTATATCATGGCCGTATTAAGGCGTTTGCTGATGGTGCCCGAAAAGGAGGATTGGAGTTTTGAGTAGTATTAATCCAACTGAACTTGAATTAAATGAAGAAACTGTTGTTAAAGTAAATAGGGTCGCTAAGGTCGTCTCTGGTGGGCGAAGATTTCGATTTAGTGCGTTAGTTGCTATAGGTGATTCTCATGGTCATATTGGTTTGGGGTATGGTAAAGCAAATGAGGTATTATCAGCAATTTCAAAATCAAAGGAAAATGCAAAGAAAAATATGTTTAGAGTTCCAATAATAAATGGCACTATTCCACATAGAATTGTTGGAAAATTTGGAGCGGCAAAAGTTATGCTTAAGCCTGCTTCTCCAGGTACTGGGATCATTGCTGGAGGTGCCGTCAGATCCCTTGTTGAACAGGCGGGTATAACTGATATACTTACTAAGCGATATGGTTCTTCTAATATTAATAATATTGTAAGAGCTGTAGAACAAGCACTACGTTCTTTGCAAGATCCGGTTTCTGTAGCTAATCGACGCGGCATAACAATTGGAGAAGTTTTTAATTAAGGATTATGATGGCAAAAAAACCGGAGAAATCTTTGCATATTACACAGATAAAAAGTGCTATTGGTCACAATTACAAGGCTAAAAGGACCTTGCGTGCATTGGGGTTAAAAAAAATAAATCAAACTGTTGTTCATCCTGACACTCCAGTTATTCGGGGTATGGTTAATAGAGTAAGATTTTTATTAGAAATAAAGTAATAATTATGAAGCTTAATAAATTATTATCACCAAGAAGTTTCAATAAATCAAGAAAGCGAATCGGTCGCGGGCAAGGTTCAGGAAAAGGAAAAACTTCTGGTAGAGGAAACAAAGGTTACCATTCTAGATCTGGAAGTAAAAGAAGAAGTTGGTTTGAGGGTGGTCAAATGCCTCTGCAAAGAAGGGTACCCAAGCGTGGTTTTTCAAATTTAAGATTTAAGATTGTTTATCAAATTGTTAGTCTTTCTTCTATATCAAACCTTGGTTTGGAAAAAGTAGATATCACGACCTTGCTTGATAATGGTCTAATTCAATCTGGGATTAAACCTGTAAAAATTTTAGCAAATGGTGAGATTAATAATGCCGTAGAAGTATTTGCTAATGCTTTTAGTGAGGGAGCAATTAATAAAATTGAAAAGGCTGGAGGAAAGGCTGTCATACTATGATTGACAAATTTAGAAATATTTTTGCAATCCCAGAATTAAGACAACGAATTATTTTTACCTTGTCTTTATTAGTTGTAGTAAGGATTGGCGCTCATATCCCAGTACCTGGAATAAATACTGAAGCACTAGGAGCTGCCATCCAAAATTTTCAAAACACACTTTTTGGATTATATGATCTTTTTGCTGGTGGTGCTTTCCAAAAAGCCACGATCTTTGCTTTAGGGATCATGCCTTATATATCTGCTTCAATTATTATCCAACTAATGGGTGTTGTAGTACCTTATTTTCAGAGATTGCAAAAAGAAGGCGAAGAAGGTCGAAAAAAAATTACTCAGTTAACTCGCTATGGTACAGTTTTGATTTCTTCACTTCAAGCTTATAGTATTGCTATATTTTTAGAAAACCTTGAATCTAATCTAGGTGGTATGCAGATAATGGTTGTTCCTGAACCAGGCTTCGCATTCAGGTTATTGACCATGATTACCTTGGTTACTGGTACCATTTTTATAATGTGGCTCGGTGAACAGATTACTGAGAGAGGAATTGGAAATGGGATTTCATTAATTATTATGATTGGGATTTTAGCTGGATTGCCGAATATCATCGTTAGTGAGATTTCATTAATTCAAGAAGATGTTAGAGGTCCTTTAACGGAAGTAGTTTTACTAGGAATTATGTTCGTAATAGTCGCTTTTGTTGTATTAATAACTCAGGGAACGAGGAAAATTCCTGTTCAATATGCAAAAAGAATAGTTGGAAGAAAGGTTTATGGAGGGCAATCGACTCATATACCTTTGAGAGTTAATACTGCTGGGGTTATGCCTATTATATTTGCTCAATCTATCATGTTTCTTCCAAATACAATTGCTATGTTTTTTCAAAACAGTGAATTTATGCAAGGAGTTATGGTCGTTTTTTCTCCTCAACATTGGTTTTATTGGACAGTTTTTGGGTTGGTAATTATTTTCTTCACTTATTTTTATACAGCGATCGCTTTCAATCCACAAGAAGTAGCTGAAAATATGAAGAAGCATGGAGGATATATTCCAGGGGTTCGTCCTGGGAAAAAAACCTCGGAGTTTATAGATAACATTCTTAGCAAAGTCACACTTCCTGGTTCCATATTTTTAGCTTTCATTGCTATATTTCCTTTCATTTTGATGAATACTGTAGATGTAGGCTATGATCTTGCTTCATTTTTTGGCGGTACTAGTCTTTTAATCATTGTAGGTGTTGGTCTAGATACACTGAACCAAGTTGAGTCACATTTATTGATGCGTCACTATGATGGATTTTTGAATAAAGGTCGCATACGTGGTAGGAGACGAAGTTAAAGTGGTCAATATACGTAGTTCTAAAGAAGTGGAAAAAATTCGTGAGAGTGGTAGAATTGTTTTTGAAACACTTTCAGCCATTGGAGACCATATTTTATTAGGAAAAAATGGGGAGGATCTTGATAAATTTGCGGAAGATTTTATACGTTCTCAAGGTGGAAAACCTGCATTTAAAGGTTATATGGGATTCCCTTCAAGCTTATGTATATCAATTAATGATGAAGTAGTTCATGGAATTCCTAATGATAGAAAGTTTAAGGAAGGAGACATTGTCAGTATCGACTGTGGAGTTTTAAAAGACAGTTATTATGCTGATAGTGCTAGAACTTATGCCATTAATAATATTTCAGATGAAGTGGAGGATTTAATGCAAGTAACTCAGCATGCTCTTTCTTTAGGCGTTAACCAAGCATTTGCTGGTAATCATGTGTCAGATATTGGTTACGCAATTCAATCCTATGTTGAGACTAAAGGTTTCTCTATAGTTCGGGAATTGGTAGGACATGGTATTGGAACAGAATTGCATGAGGATCCTCAAATACCAAATTATGGTATTCCTGGAAAAGGTATTGAATTGAAAGAAGGTATGTGTATTGCAATAGAACCTATGGTGAATATGGGATCTGAAAATATTTTTACTAGAGAAGATGGCTGGACTGTTTGTACTAGTGATGGAAAACCGTCTGCACATTTTGAACATACTGTAGTAGTCGGATTAGAAAGCGGAGAAATTCTTACAAATGGTATTTATGAAGAATCTAAAATTTTTGTTGAAGCCTAAGGATTATTATGAAAGTTAGGGCTTCAGTAAGGAAAATATGTGATAAGTGCAAAATTATTCGAAGGAAAGGTGTAATTCGAGTAATATGTGTTAACCCCAAACATAAACAAAGGCAAGGATAATTATGGCACGAATTTCTGGAGTGGATTTACCTCGTGAGAAAAAAATAGAATACTCTTTGTGCTATATATATGGCATTGGTAGAACTTCCGCATTAAAGTTAGTTGAAGACACTGGTGTTGATAGGAATGCTAGGGTAAAAGATTTGACAGAAGATCAGGTTTCATCTATACGTGAAGCGGTAGCTAAGATGCAAGTTGAAGGTGAGCTTAGAACAGAGAATACCATGAATGTCAAAAGACTCATGGATATTCGTTCGTATAGAGGCCTTCGACATCGTCGAGGTCTTCCTGTAAATGGTCAGAGGACAAAAACTAATGCTAGAACTCGAAAAGGAAGAAAACGAACTGTTGGTTTAGGTAAGAAAACTGTTGGTAAAAAAGGTTAATAAGGAGATTTATGGCAACTCCCCAGCGTAAAAAAAAGAAGAAAGCTATTGTCTCAGATGAAGGCGTGGCTCATATAAAAGCAACATTTAATAATACAAATATTACATTAACTGATTTAAATGGAAATGTAATTACGTGGTGTACTTCAGGTAGCTTAGGATTTAAGGGATCAAGAAAAAGCACCCCCTTTGCAGCTGGGCAAGCAGCTGAAAAGGCTGCAAGAGAGGCCATTGATCTTGGTCTAAAGACTGTCAGAGTTGAGGTTAAAGGTCCAGGTGCGGGTCGTGAATCCGCGATAAGATCCTTAGGTGTTGCTGGTCTTCAAATTACAGCAATTAAAGATATTACTCCAATTCCACATAATGGATGTCGCCCTTCTAAGCGACGTAGAGTTTGAGGTTTTAAGAGTTATGGCACGATACATAGGACCTAAAGCGAAAATTGCTAGGAAGTTTGGAGAGAATATTTTTGGTAATCCAAAAATAGGGAAAATTTTAGAGAAAAAAAATTATCTTCCTGGTCAGCATGGAATTAGTCGACGTAGAAGATCATCAAATTATGGAATGCAATTAAGGGAAAAGCAGAAAATCAAACATATGTATGGTTTACTCGAAAGACAGTTCAGAAAGTTTTTTCGAACAGCTGATAAAATGACTGGCGAAACTGGTTTGAACTTACTAGAGTTACTTGAACGTAGGCTTGACAATGTTGTTTTTAGGCTAGGTTTTGCTCCTACCAGAGCTGCAGCTAGACAGTTGGTAACTCATAAACATTTTATGGTTAATGGCAAGTCTGTAAATATCCCTTCATTTCTTGTTTGTGAAAGTGATAAGGTTAGTGTGAGGGAAAAAAGTAGAAAACTTTTAGTCATTCATGATTCTGTAAAAAAGGTGAGGGGTGATCTTGATTCCTCATGGCTTAATTTAGATAAAGCATCACTGTCTGGCACAGTGACTAAGTTACCAGAAAAAGAAGATTTTGATTCAACCATCACAGTACAGATGGTTGTGGAACTTTATTCAAAGTAGTCTGAGAAAGGACAAATAATATGCCATCTAATAACGGTGAATTGAAATTTAAGATTGATAAGAAATCACTTACAGATGATTTTGGTAGTTTTACTCTTGAACCTCTTGATAGGGGAGCTGGGATTACAGTTGGGAATGCAATGAGACGCGTATTAATGACAGCTATTCCAGGTGCGGCTATTAATTCTGTGAAAATTGATGGGGTTCTTCATGAATATGCTTCTCTTGAAGGTGTAACTGAAGATGTGGCAGATATAATTCAAAATTTGAAGTTAGTTCGATTCAAACTTACTGATTCTAAACCTGATAAAATTCAAATCAGCTTCAATGGTAAAGGAAAGTTTACAGCAAAAGATATTGATATTGCATCCCAGCAATATGATGTCATGAATCCAGAGTTGGTTATTGCTAATTTGAATGAAAATGCTAATTTCACTATTGAACTTCAACTTACTGTTGGTAAAGGTTACGTTGATGCAGATAGCCATCAAAGAATAGATGCTCCAATTGGGACAGTGTATATAGATTCAATTTTTAATCCTGTTACTCGTGTAACTTATGATGTGGATCCTGTTTCTTCAGCAAAGGAAAGTTTAGAGCGTCTTACTCTTCATGTAAATACAGATGGGACAATATCTCCAATTAATTCAATTAGTTTTGCTGCAAAAATGTTATCAAGTTATTTTAACATATTTAAAATTTCTGATAATGAACCAATTCTTGAAGTTGCTGAAGATATTGATGAAGAAGCACTAAGAATTAGAGATATTCTTCAAAGATCTATAGATGAAATGGAACTTTCAGTAAGAAGCCATAATTGTTTGAAAGCAGCTGGTATTGATACAATCATGGATTTAGTATCTAAAAAGGAAAATCAGATGTTGAAGTACAAAAACTTTGGTAGAAAATCACTTTCTGAATTAATTGAGAAACTTGATGAAATGCAATTATCTTTTGGCATGGATGTAGATAAGTACTTTTTAGAAACAGGAAGTTAAACTAGTATATGAAACACCAGAAGCGCATCAAGAAACTAGGCCGAAATGCTAGTCATAGAAAGGCTACTCTGGCCAATCTTGCATCTGCGCTTATTGAACATAAGCGAATTAAGACAACTCATGCTAAAGCAAAAGCTGCGCAACAATTTTTAGAGCCGCTTGTCACAAAAGCTCGTAGAGGAACTCTGCATGACAGACGAATTATTTTAAAGAAAATTCCTAGGCCAGATATAGTGCAAATTCTTTTTAATGATATCGCGCCTAAATTTATTGATCGTCATGGTGGCTATACTCGTGTTACTAAACTTGGATTTAGAGATAATGATAGCGCATCTGTTTCTTTGCTAGAATTTGTTGACTTCATTGATTTAGATTCAAATTCTGATGAGAATGATAAATCAAAAAATACTAAGTCTAAAGAATAATCTAAATCTTTAACCTATTAGGAAAAAATTTCTAATGATCAGATTTAAGAAGGCAACTTGGATGGTTGCCTTCTTTGTTTTCTTAGGAAACTTCCTTTATCCTGACAATTCCTTATCTAAGCTTAATTTTAGAGCACTTTGGGTTGTAAGAAACTCTATGATTAATCGTGAAGAAATTGATAAAGCTCTCCAATTTGCAAAAAATAATAAATTCAATCATGTATTTCTTCAAGTTAGAGGTCGTGGAGATGCTTTATACAATAGTCAATTTGCAGTTAGATCTCAATTAATAAAAAATTCAAAATTCGACCCTCTTGAATATGCTATACAAAAAGGACATTCTTTAGATCTAAAGGTACACGCTTGGATTAATGTTCTTCTAGCTTGGACATCTAATAAATTACCAAACAATGATAATCATATAATAGTTTCTTCCCCCGCATGGATAGACCAAAGTTTTTTCAATAAAAGAACACTTTCCGGGGATTTAATTTTTCCTAAAGATAAAAATGTGCCTAAATATTTATCTCCATCACATCCAGGTGTTCGGAAGCATTTAATGAATATTTTAGAAGAGATTATTACAGTTTATGACCTAGATGGGGTACATCTTGATTATATTAGATATGCTGATTCTGATTTCGGCTACAATATGTCAGCAAGAATAATGTTTGAAGAACAATATGGAATTGACCCATTAAGGCTTGTAATTGATAATGACAATGATTTTAGTAACAAAAAAGATTTTGAAAGCAAAAAGATGCTTTTAGCTTGGGGTAACTATAGACGTAATGCTATTACAAATATAATTAAGTCGTTTAATTCACTTATCCTTAATCGCAGGCCAGAATGTATACTTTCTGCTGCTGTTAAACCAAATCCTAATGAGGCTTACAATAGGTTTTTTCAGGAATGGGATCTCTGGTTATCTGAAGGCCTTATTGATTATGCAGTGCCAATGAATTATGCAATTGACTCCCAAGATTTTATTTATCAAATAAATAGTATTAGAGAAAAACTTTCTCCTAAGTATTGGCCTGGAATTATAATGGGTATTGCAGCATATAATCAGGAAGTAATTGAAACTCGTGATAAGATAAGATTTAGTAGGACTCAAGGGTTATCTGGTGTAGCTATTTTTTCTTATGATGCTCATAAAGAGAATACAAAACTTTTTTTACCTATTGGAGAAGAACTCGGGAAGTAATCTTTACTTTTTAAATAAGTCATAATGTGTCATTAATTGCCTGTCATTGTGTAAAGTATTTTACGTTAAAACTAAATTCCGGTTAATAAATGAAAGTCATTTGAATTCAAGAAGAGCATTTACTAAATTAGGTGAAATTATTTTATAGAAACTGGAGAGATCATTGCAAAAATTGAAACTTTTTATTGGATTATGTTTATTTACCGTTAGTACTGTTTTTGCTAACCCAAAATATTTTAATCAAATCAAAAAAGCTGCTAAAGCTTATCGTGTTGATGCATCTCTTGATAAAATGAAAATTATTCCAGACTCTGATGGGAAAGAGTCTTTTCATCTTACTCTTTCTAGTAATCGAAATAATTTTGAAATGGTAATGCTTGTAGGGTATATAGCTGCTGGGCAAGCAATGAAATCAGGTTTTGAGCCAGCGGCTTTTTTTGTAACTGTAGATGTGCCTTTGGGAGAAGGATTTAGACTTGTCACTACCGCTTCCAAAGATGATTTGAAAAAACTGTTGAAAGGTGAAATTAATACCGCACAGTTTGTTCGAAAAATAAAGTACATTTAACCAAACTAAAGGGGAAGATTATGGATTTTGATCCGTTTGGATGGCAATCAGTTTTCAATACTTACTTACGTGCTATTGGTTGGTCTATTGTAGCTGCGTTGGGGTTTTCTATTGGAATCGGACTTGCATTGAAAGTATTTGATTTGATGTCAACAGATATAGAAGAGTGGGAAGAGATTAAAAAGGGTAATTTAGGTGTTGCTCTTATATTTATGACTCTTATAGCATCAGTAGCTTTTCTAATTCACAAGGTTCTTTAGTAAAAGATCAGTTCTCTAGTTCTTGATATTTATAGAAACCCAATTTTAAAGCGGGCTAATGCCCGCTTTTTTGTTTTTTTTGTAAAATTTTTATTCAACAACAGATTGTATAAAGCTAGTTGAGACCTTAAATTTTTTACTAACTTTCTAGATAAACCATTGGCAACAACCGCAGATATACGTACTGGACTTGTAATAGAATACAAAGGGCACCGTATGAAAATTGTAGAATTTCTTCATGTCAAACCTGGAAAAGGTGGTGCTTTTATTCGAACAAAGTTGAAAAATATTGTTTCCGGGCAAGTCATGGATGTGACCTTTCGTGCTGGGGAAAAACTTTCTATAATTAGATTAGAAAGTCATAGTATGCAATATTTGTATTTAGAGAATGAGTCTTTTGTTTTTATGAATAATGAATCTTATGAACAGATTTATGTTTCAAAGGATTTGATTGCTGATCAAATGATCCTTCTTAAGGAAGGCACTTTTGTGAATGTAAATTTAGTTGGTGATGAAGTTATCGATATTGCTCCTCCACTTTTTGTTGAACTTGAAGTGATTGAGACTGAACCAGGATTACGCGGTAACACTGCCACAGGAGCATCAAAATCTGCGAAGGTTGAAACAGGATATACTGTTAGCGTACCATTATTTATTAATATTGGAGATAGAATAAAAATAGATACAAGAACTAGGGAGTATGTTGAGAGGGTTAAATGATATTTTCGAAAGTTGGCAATCAAGGTTGCGGACTATTATAGATATTCTTGAAACTAGTGAAGTTAATGAGATTGAAGTTAGTTTTTTTGGCCGAAAAATTAGAGTTTCTAAGGGTTCTAAGATTGGACCGGCTCAAACTCCTGCTCAAGTTCAAAGTGTTGCTGATAGCCCAATTTTACCTCAAGAGAATAAAGCCGAACAAACTACACAGAAGGAAGTTCTACCTGGGAGTGAAATAAAATCACCAATGGTAGGTACTTTTTATCGTTCTCCATCCCCTGAATCTCCTCCTTTTGTTAATGAAGGAGACAGTATATCATCAGGGCAAGTAATATGTATTATAGAAGCCATGAAAATCATGAATGAAATTGAATCTGATGCTTCAGGCCGAATTACAAAAATTAATGCTAATGATGGGGATGCAATTGAGTATGGACAGCCACTTTTCTACATTGATCCGGATTAATTAAGTATGTTTTATTTTTCTATTACTCATTTTTTTTGTTTATTATGTTCGAAAAGATTTTAATCGCTAATAGAGGAGAAATTGCTCTTCGAATTATTCGAGGATGTCATGAATTAGGTATAAAAACTGTAGCTGTTTATTCTTCAGCTGATGAACTCTCTCTACATGTACGTTTTGCTGATGAAGCAGTATGTATTGGACCTCCTCCAAGTAATGATAGTTATTTAAATATTCCTAGTATTCTAAGTGCGGCTGAACTCACTAATAGCTCAGCTATTCATCCTGGTTATGGTTTTCTTTCTGAGCGTCCTGAATTTGCCCAGATTTGTCAAGAAAACAATTTTGTTTTTATTGGACCTTCAGCAGAAATAATTTCGTCAATGGGTGAAAAAGCAATGGCAAAAAACACTATGAAAAAAGCAGGAGTACCAGTTGTACCAGGTAGTGATGGTGTAGTTAGCTCTATTGAAGAAGCACATTCAATTGCATCAGAAATTGGATATCCTGTAATGTTAAAGGCAACAGCTGGAGGTGGTGGTCGTGGAATGCGTTTAGTTAAAGCCAAAGAAGATCTTGAGAAATTATATTTGATGGCTTCTTCAGAGGCGGAAAAAGCTTTTAATAATGGAAAACTTTATGTTGAGAAATTTGTACAAAATCCTCGACATATTGAAATTCAAATTCTTGCTGATCATTTTGGCAATGTTATTCACTTTGGAGAGAGAGAATGTTCTATTCAACGGAGACATCAAAAATTAATTGAGGAATCACCATCTCCGGCAATCAATGATGATATTCGCAAACGAATGGGAGAAGCAGCTGTTAAAGGTGCTAAATCAATAGGATATTCCGGTTTGGGTACAGTTGAATTCCTTTTTGATGGAATCACAAAAGAATTTTATTTTATGGAAATGAATACTCGAATTCAGGTGGAGCATCCTGTTACTGAAATGGTAATTGGTAAAGATCTAGTAAAAGCACAAATAAAAATTGCTTCAGGTGATGAGATTCCTGATAATATTGGAAAATTTAAACTTAGAGGTCATTCTATTGAATGCAGGATCAATGCAGAAGATCCAGCTCGAGACTTTATGCCTTCTCCTGGAAAAGTCAAGGAGTTTCATGCACCTGGTGGGAATGGTGTTCGAATGGATTCTCATATTTATGCTGGTTATGAAATCCCTCCTCATTATGATTCATTAATAGGCAAGTTGATTGTACATGCCGACGACCGACTAACAGCGATTAATAGAATGCAAAGAGCTCTTGAAGAAATAATTCTTGAAGGTCCAAAAACAACAATCCCATTTCATCAAGCAATCATGAAAGATAAAACTTTTCAGGGTGGAGATTTTAATACTAGCTTTATTGATTCTTTTTCTTATACTTAGAAAAGCAATATTTTAGATGAAAGGTTCGATTTAAAATGAAAATTCCTCCTAACTTATTATATACTGAATCCCATGAATGGATTCTAATTGAAAATGATATTTCGACTATAGGAATCACTGATTTTGCTCAGAATGAATTGGGTGATATAGTATTTCTTGAGCTTCCTGAAGAAGGAGATGATATCGTAAAAAATGAGATATTTGGAACTATTGAGGCTGTAAAAACTGTAGCTGATCTATATTCACCTATGTCTGGGAAAGTAATTAATGTCAATCAAGACTTAAATAATGAACCCGAGCTTGTTAATCATGATCCATTTGGAATGGGTTGGCTAATAAAAATTCAATCAATCACTGCTGGTCAATCAAAAAATCTATTGACAGCTGATAAATATACCGATCTTATAGGATAATATTTAGTTTTTGATGCTATGGGAAAAGTATATTCATATTTAGAATCAATTAAATTAAGAAATAAAGCTGGTTATTTTGTTCTAATTGATCCAGATAAAAAGAATGAGGCTAAATTGGAATCACTTGTTGAAAATGCTAACCAAATAGGTGCTGATGCTATTCTTGTTGGTGGTAGTTTGATGATGGATAGTCGTTTTAAGGATCGTGCAAAAAGAATCAAAACTTTATCAAAGGTTCCTGTAATATTATTTCCTGGATCAGTAAGTCAATTAAGCCCCCATTTTGATGCTGTATTATTTTTATCCATAATTAGCAGTAGGAATCCAACTTATCTTATTGGTGAACAGGTGATAGGTGCTCCTATTATCAAGGATTTAGGTTTAGAACCTTTGCCAACTGGTTATATGTTATTTGAAGGAGGGGGACATTCAAGTGTAGAGTTCATGAGTAATTCCAGGCCTTTGCCTCTTAACCGTCCTGAGATAGCTGTTGCTCATGCTTTAGCTGGACAATATTTAGGTATGAAACTTTTATACCTTGAAGCAGGTAGCGGTGCTTCTAGGACAGTACCAAAGGAAATAATTTCAGCGATTGCTAGGAATTGTGATATTCCAATTATTGTTGGTGGGGGTATTACTGATCCAGAAACAGCAATAGAAAAAGTTAAAGCTGGTGCTTCTTTTATTGTTACTGGGACGGCATCTGAGTCTGCTGATTCTGCTAATATTATGCGTTCTTTTGCTGAGGCTATACATAGTGTTTGATTTATAACATGAAAAATATTGAAATACAATTAAGAGAAAGTGCTAGAGTTAAGGAGTCTATGATTTCATCCTGCACAAAAAGTATTCAAAAAGCAGCTGACATAATTATATCTTCAATCCGAAAAGGTGGTAAAGTAATGTGGTGCGGAAATGGTGGAAGTGCTGCTCAAGCACAACACTTATCTACAGAAATCATTGGAGGTCTTAGGAGGCATGATTTACCTCCACAACCTTCTATTTCACTTACCACAGATAGCTCTATGATTACAGCATGGGCTAATGATGTTGATTTTGATTCACTATTTTCAAGGCAGATTGAAGGTTTGGGTAATTCTAATGATGTCCTGATTGCTTTAAGTACTAGCGGAAATTCTTCTAATATAGTTAAAGCGGTAAAAATAGCTGAATCAATAGGAATGGAAACAATAATCATGACAGGTAAAACTGGTGGGCGCCTCGCCTTAATGGGAAATGTAAAAATTATGATTCCATCCGAAGATACCCAACGTATTCAAGAAGGACATATTACAGCTGGACATATTTTTTGTGAACTTGTAGAAAAAGCATTTAGCCTGGAGAATTAAAGACGCGGAAATTTATAGATCCATTTATTTTGCATATAAAAGTTGAAAGGGCTTTGGCTGATAATTCGCTAGATGCATATCAGCGTGACCTTACTAGATATATGAATTATTTTAAGAATGAAATAAAACCACAAGATATTAAAACTGATCATGTTCAAGGATATATAAGATTCCTTAGCTCGCATTTGAAACCATCTAGTATACGTAGAACCATTTCTACAATTAAAACTTTCCACAATTTTTTAATTGAAGAAGGACATACTAAACTGAATCCTTGTGAAACTATAGATATGCCTAAAATGGAAAAACGGCTCCCTAAAGTTCTTACAAAAAAAGAAGTAGATCATTTTTTAAGTGTAATTGATACTTCATCACCATGGGGCATCAGAGATCAAGCAATGTTTGAATTACTCTACTCAACAGGATTGCGTGTTTCTGAAATGATATCTTTAAAAATTATTGACTTAATAATGTTAGATCTTGAAAAAGACATTTCTATAAGAATAAAGGGAAAAGGTTCTAGAATAAGGACTATACCATTAGGGAGAGAAGCTATTAAATCATTAAAAAATTATATCAACTATTCTAGGAATATATTTATTAAAGAAGGAAAAAATAATACTAATATTTTCCTTAATTATAGAGGAGAATGTATTAGTCGTAAAGGTGTTTGGAAAATTTTCAAAAAATACGCTGAAAAAGCTGGACTAAAAAAATCTATCTCGCCACACTCACTTCGCCATTCATTTGCGACTCATCTTATTCAAGGAGGTGCTGACATTAGAGCTGTTCAAATGATGCTAGGTCATGTTGATGTTTCTACAACTGAAATTTATACTCATTTGGATAATAAAGATTTGAAAGATCAATTCATTAAATATCACCCTAGAAGCCAATGGTAGAGAATATTTTACTTTTAATTCCGCCGATCCTTTTAGCCATTACTTTTCATGAATATGCTCATGGTTGGATGGCTTTAAAGTTTGGTGACCCAACAGCTAAAATGCTGGGAAGACTAAGTTTAAACCCTCTTGTTCATCTTGACCCAATCGGTACATTGATGCTTTTAATTGTTCATTTTGGCTGGGCAAAACCTGTTCCTGTAGATCCACGATATTTTTCTGATCCTAAAAAACAGATGATTTGGGTAGCTCTTGCTGGTCCTATTGCTAATATGCTTCTTGCTTTTGTCTCAGGAATTTTTATTATTATTTTTTCATCTTCAAATCTAATGTTTAACTCAAAAACTGCATTTTTTGGCAATATTTTGGTATATAGTCTTCAGATTAATCTAGCTCTTGCAGTATTTAATATGTTACCAATACCACCTCTAGATGGCTCAAAAATACTCCGGGGATTGCTTCCTTATAAATACGAATATATAGCTAATACACTAGAACAGTTTGGGCCATGGATATTAATGTCACTAATCTTATTTGGTGTTATATCTGGAATCTCAATATTCTGGTTGTTTATTGGCCCTTTTGTTCGTTTTTTCTCATCTTTATTTACTTTTGGATTAATTTAATGACCGGTGGATTCCATTTTAGAAAGATAATTAATTATAGATCCGGTAAAAGTTCATTAATAAAGTTATTTGTTCTTACTTCAATTGTACTTTTCCTTTTGTTCTATCTTAAAGGAATTGTATAGTAAAATGGAAAAGCTTATTGAGTGCGTTCCTAATTTTAGTGAAGGAAGATTGCAATCTAATATTAATTCTATAGTTAAATCTATTGAGAGCATAAATAATGTAACTATTTTGGATATTAATCAAGGTAAATCAACAAATAGAACAGTAATTACATTTGTTGGTACACCTGAAGATGTATCTCAAGCGGCGTATCTTGGAATTTCTAAAGCTTCAGAATTAATTGATATGCGTAATCATAAAGGAGAACATCCTCGCATTGGAGCAACGGATGTATGTCCTTTTATTCCTTTAAATGGTGCAAAAATGGATGACTGTATTAATATTGCCAGGAATGTAGGAAAGCGTGTTGGAGAGAATCTCTCTATTCCTGTTTATCTTTATGAAAGAGCTGCCACTTCATCTAATCGAAAAAATCTTTCATTTATTAGGGCTGGAGAATATGAAGGTTTGCCTGAAAAACTTAAAGATCCATATTGGCATCCGGATTTTGGCAAAGCTGAATTTAATCCTTTGAGTGGTGTTACTACAATCGGAGCTAGAAATTTTCTTATAGCTTTCAACGTTAACTTAAATACTCAAGATAAAAAGGTAGCTTCTGATATTGCATCTAATATTCGTGAGATAGGTAGAGTAAAAAGGTATTCAAATGGAACAATAATGTGCGATGAGAACGGAAAAATTTTGCGTAAGCCAGGTCTACTTAAATCATGTAAAGCACTAGGCTGGTATATTCCAGAATATGGTAAAGCTCAAGTATCGATGAATCTTACTAATTACAAAATAACACCTCCGCATGTTGCCTTTGAAGCAGTTTGTTATGAAGCTAAAAAGAGGGGAATTAATGTTTCTGGTTGTGAGATTATTGGTCTTGTTCCATTAGAAGCAATGCTTATGGCTGGTCGTTATTATTTAACCTCCAATTACAAAAATGATAAAATTAGGGACGATGATCTTTTATATAAAGCTATAGAATCTTTAGGCCTTAATGATATACAAACCTTTGTTCCTAAAGAAAGTATCCTTGAATATAAAATAGGACTATAGAATAGTCTATTGGATCAAACAAAATTGTAAATTAATAGGATCTTTTTTGATTAAATGAAATATTTAAGAATAATTTAGAACATTATTATTGCAAATGGGTAGGATACATTTACTTTCTAACGATTTAAAAAATAAAATTGCTGCTGGTGAAGTAGTAGAGAGGCCTGCATCTGTAGTTAAGGAACTTGTTGAAAATTCACTAGATGCAAATTCAACAGAAATTAATATTTTTGTATCTGGTGGAGGAAATTCATCTTTAAAAGTTGTTGATAATGGAGATGGATTATTTAAGAATGATCTTGTTTTGGCTTTTTCTCGTCATTCAACATCAAAAATTTCTACAGTTAATGATCTTTCAAATATTCAGACATTAGGCTTTCGTGGAGAGGCACTTGCTAGTATAGCCTCAGTAGCTACAGTTAAAGCTCAATCCTTAGAAAACAATAATGAAACTGGATACGAAATTTCTGTATTAGAAGGAAAAATAACCAAGCCAATGCCTGTAATTATGGAAAAGGGTACATCTATTTCAATAAGTGACCTTTTCTTTTCTATTCCTGCTCGAAGGAAATTTCTCAAAAGTAGTAAAACTGAATTGAGACATATTGTAAGAATGATTCGTCGATTTTCCTTATCCTTCCCTGAAGTAAAATTTAATTTATTTTCTGATAGGAAAAGTATTTTGAAACTTAATCCTAGCACTTTACCTGAACGAATTACGGCGGTTTACGATCCAACCTATAGAGATAATTTGTTAGAAGTTAATCATCAATCTGATCTATTTAATATAAACGGTTATATTGGAAATCTTAATCTAGTTAGAAAGAGAAGAGGAGAACAGAATCTTTTTTTAAATAGACGTTATATAATCAATAGGCTATTAAACTCAGCTATCTATTCTGCATTTAAAACAATTATTTCACGTGGGGAGTTCCCTTTTTTTGTAATCAACTTGGAAATACCTAATGAGTTAGTAGATATAAATGTGCATCCAATGAAAACTGAAGTTCGTTTTAGGGATGAATGGCGTATATATCATACATTAAAAACAGCTATCTCAAACTCATTAAAAGAAATTTTATCTACTATTCCCAATTTTCAAACTAAATCAGAGTTCTATCCCAAAATAGACAACCAATCTTCTCTTGCTTTTAAAAAAACTCGTTCATCATCAATATTGTCAGACAGTTCTATTGAACGAGCAAAATCCTATGTGCAAAAAATTAGCGAAATACAAGATGAAGAAGATGTCAGTTTAGATAAAATATGGCAGGTCCATAATAAATATATTGTTTCTGAAATAAAGAGTGGTCTTGTTATAATTGATCAACACGTTGCCCATGAAAGGATTCTTTACGAACAAGCAATAGATGCAATGGAAGGGAATCCTTTACCAACCCAGACTCTTTTATTTCCAGAAATTATTGAGTTCCAACCGGATGATTTTTCAATATTGTTAGAGCTTATTCCTTATTTAGAAAAAATTGGATTCCAGATGAAAGAGTTTGGCAAATATACCATTATGACCGAAGGTGCTCCATCTGAAATACAATGGAATAATGCGAGAGAAGTTATGAGAGAAATTATTGATACTTATAGGAATGAACAGAAGGCTCAGCCATCCTTTATGGAAGCAGTTTCTGCTTCTTTTGCTTGCAAGGCTTCCGTAAAGGCTGGTGATATTCTTACCATAGAAGAAATGCGTTCTTTAGTAGATAGGTTATTCGCAAGTAAACATCCTTATTACTGTCCTCATGGAAGGCCTATAATAATTAACCTTTCATTGGATGAAATTGATCGCCGATTTGAGCGAACCTAACAATTTTTCAGGGAGAAGATTTCTTGTAATTGTTGGCCCTACAGCAATAGGTAAAAGTGCAGTAGCTATCAAGTTAGCCAAAAGGTATAATGGAGAAGTGATTGGCCTTGATTCAAGGCAAATCTATCGTGGTATGCAGATTGGAACAGCTCAACCATCAATTAATGAAATGGATGGAATTACTCATCACCTTATTGGAATTCGTTCGCCATTTGAAATTATATCTGCTGGTGAATATGCAAGATTAGTCAACAAAACCATTCTAAATGTCATAAAGAATCGAAAACTTCCAATTATATGCGGTGGAAGTGGTCTTTATTTTAGGGCATTGACTAGAGGATTTTTTAATGAATCTTTCACCGATCCCAAAGTAAGAGAAATTTTAAAAAAAAGGTTAAAGAGAGAGGGGGCTAAAATTCTTTTAGATGAACTTAATTCTATTGACCCAGAATACTCAAAAATTGTTCATTTAAATAATCATAAGAGAATGCTTCGTGCTTTAGAGATTTTTCAAATTACAGGAAGATCACCTACAGAGCATTTTCAAGAACAAAAAAAAAACGGATACAGAAAAAGTTTTTATTCAATATATCTAAAAACTGAATTAGATGGATTAGTTCCTAAAATTAACCATCGGATCATAAAGATGCTAGAAAATGGCTGGTTAGAAGAAGTTAAGTATCTTATGGGATTAGGTTTGAATTATAAAAATCATCCTATGCAGAGTTTAGGATACAAATATTTAATACAATATTTAAATGGTGATTTAGAATTAAAGAATGCAATTGAAAGAATAAAAACTGAAACTAGGCAGTTTGCTCGGAAACAGATGAAATGGTTTGATAAAGAAGAGATAAATATTACAATTAATATTTCTAAATTTTCAAAGGAAGAGTTTTTTCTTCGTATATCAAAAATAATAAATGACTTTTGATTCTAATATATAAAAATAATAAATTACAGTGCCCTTTAAACTATCCCCGAGAGGAGGTAAGGGTGAAATAAATCCTCCATTATCGGGAGGATTTTTATTATATGGTTAAAATAGAAGAAACAAGAAAAAAAATACTTGATAGTAAGGATATAGATAACTCAATCAAGCGTTTAGCATATGAATTAACTGAACGTTTTAAAGAAATTAATGATATTGTTATCATTGGTATTCGGACTCGTGGTGAATTTATTGCTCTTAGATTAGCGGAATTACTTAAGGATATCTCAGGCATTAAGATTCCTACTGGATTTTTAGATGTAACTTTTTATAGAGATGATTTTCGAGAAAGATTAATCCAACCTCAAATAAAAGGTTCTAGTATTACATTTTCAATTGATGGGAAAATAGTAATATTAACTGACGACGTTCTTTTTACTGGCCGAACAATTCGTGCGGCGATGAATGAGATCATGGATTATGGTCGTCCATCTTCATTGTCTCTTGCTGTTTTAATAGATAGAGGTCATCGAGAAATGCCAATCAAAGCTGATTTTGTTGGAAAAAATATTCCAACTTCAAATTATGAACATATAATTGTTAGGCTAGCTGAGATTGATAATAAAGATGGAGTTTATCTCATAAAATGTTCTTAGTATGATCGTAATAATTAATTAGATGGGTCGCTTAAAAAATAAAAACCTTATTGGTTTGGCGGAATTAGATAAAGAAGATATCGATTTGATTCTTCAACATGCAGAATCGTTCAAAGAGGTCCTAAATCGACCCATAAAAAAGGTTCCTACTCTCCAAGGTAAAACTATCGTGAATTTATTTTTTGAGAATTCAACAAGGACTCGAATCTCTTTTGAATTAGCTCAAAAAAGACTATCTGCAGATACAGTTAATTTTTCAACGTCAAATAGTAGTTTAATAAAAGGAGAAAGTTTCAAAGATACTGTTCGCAATATAGAAGCAATGAAAATTGATTGTGTTGTTATGAGACACCCTATGCCAGGTTCACATTTTCAATTAAAGAACTATATTAATTCAGTTATTATAAACGCTGGTGATGGTTCACATGAACATCCTACCCAGGGTTTATTAGATTTAATGAGTTTACTAGAAGTGAAAAAAAAATTAAAAGGTCTTAGAGTAGCTATAATTGGTGATATATCCCATAGTCGCGTAGCAAGATCTAATATCTATGGTTTGTTGAAAATGGGGTCGAAAGTTACAATATGTGGTCCACCAAATTTAATTCCTATGGATATACAAAAACTTGGTGTAGATATCAATTATGATATTAATGAGACTTTATCTTGGGCTGATGTTATTAATGTCCTAAGAATCCAAAGAGAACGCCAAGGTGTATGTTATATTCCTTCAATTCGTGAATATAGAGATCTCTACGGAATCACAGTAGAGAGAATAGAGAGATTAAAAAAACAGATAGTAATTATGCATCCAGGGCCAATAAATAGAGGTGTTGAAATTGATAGTGATGTTGTAGATAGTGAAAATGCGATTGTTCTTGATCAAGTATTAAATGGAGTAGCTATTAGAATGTCTGTTTTATATCTTTTGCTTGGAGATAGTCCGAAAGGATCATGAAAAAAACACCGCTTCCTAAGTTATTATTAATTAAAAATGCGGATATAATCGATCCTGTAAAATCAGAGCGATATATGGGCTCAATTTTATTAAAAAATGGTAAAATTGAAAAAATTGAAAAAATTGAAAATAATATTGCATTGTCAGATACAAATATTCTTGATGCAAATGGTAAAATTGTAACACATGGGTTTTGTGATCTACATGTCCATTTTCGAGAACCAGGAAGAAAAGATAAGGAAACACTTTTATCTGGCGCTAAAGCGGCAATTTTTGGCGGATTTACCGAAGTTTGTACTATGCCAAATACTAATCCCCCTATTGACAATCCAGAATCAATAAGGCTCATTGTTGATAAAGCAAAAAGTTCGCAAATAAAGATACACCCTATTGGTGCTATTTCTATTGGTCAGAAAGGGGAAAAACTAACGGAGCTGTCTACTATGGTTAATGAAGGAGCTGTAGCATTTTCTGATGATGGGATTCCGGTTATGAATAGTGGACTTATGAGAAGAGTCCTAGAATATTCCTTGCCATTATCTGTACCTATAATTAATCATGCAGAAGATTTAGATCTCAAAGTTGATGGGCAAATGCATGAAGGGTTTTGGTCTACCTGTTTAGGCCTAACTGGAATTCCTGATATAAGTGAATCAATAATGGTTAACCGAGATATTGAGCTTCTCGATTTTACTAATGGTCGACTCCATATTCCACATGTTAGCTCAGCGAAATCAATTGAATATATTAAAAAGGCTAAAGAGAATGAACTTAACGTTACTTCTGAGGTAACTCCCCATCATTTATATTTTACTGATGAAGATTTGCAGACATATAATACAAATTTTAAAGTTGCTCCTCCAATTAGAACTGAAGATAATAGAAAAAAACTTATCCAGGCCTTAAAAATTGGAATAATAGATTGCATTGCAACTGACCATGCTCCTCATACAATTCAAGAAAAGGAAGAACCATTTGATTTGGCTCCTTGTGGAATGATAGGTTTAGAGAGTGCTTTTGGAGCTATTTGGAAAGTTCTTAGTGAAGCGAAAATGGACTTAATTGATATCATATCATGTTTAACTGTAAAACCTAGGCAAGTAATGGGTTTTGATAAGGATCTTTTCCGTAGAGGTAGTAATGCACAAATAGTGATAATTGATCCTAATGAAGAATGGGAATTCAATTTATCATCAATCTATTCGAAATCCCGTAACAGCCCCTTTATAGGAGAGAAACTAAAAGGTAAAATAAAAACAACAATTTCTAAGGGTTTCTTCTTTGAAATGTAAATTTCCCTTTCTCAATTCTCTATTTAGACCTTTATTTATAAAGTAGCAAAACTCCTTGGTGTCTAACCCCTTTTCTAGGTAATATTGTCGACTATACAAAATGATAAAACAAAGAAAAACATTTTCTATAAAGGTTGGTGATATTGAGAAGGAATGGTATTTAGCTAATGCTGAGAATCAGACACTTGGTCGTTTTGCTTCTAATATTGCTCAACTTCTTAGGGGTAAGCATAAACCAACTTATACACCACATATGGACATGGGTGACTTTGTGATTGTTGTTAATGCCGAAAAAATTCGAGTCTCAGGTAATAAAGAGGTTCAAAAAAAATATTTTTCTCATAGTGGATATCCCGGAGGTTCTAAAGAGGTTGATCTTCAAACTATGAGAAAAGATCATCCTGAACGTATAATTGAAAAAGCAGTGAAGGGAATGTTGCCTCGTAACAAGATTGGACGAAAAATTATAAATAACTTAAAAGTATATGTTGGATCAGATCACCCTCATATGGCTCAACAACCTAAAATTATAGAGTTTAAATAGTGACTGCAGCGTTAAAAAGTGATTTTGTATTCAGTAGGACTGGTAGGCGAAAGTCAGCTGTTGCTCGTGTTCGAATTGTTGCAGGAAAAGGTAACCTCACAATTAATGGAAAAAATTATAAAGATTACTTTGGGAGAATTGTAGATCAGAAAGTTGTTGAGCAACCTTTTGAAGTGATAAATAATAGTGATTTTGATATAAATGTTAGTGTGAATGGTGGTGGTTTATCCGGCCAAGCAGGTGCTGTTCGCCATGGAATTGCACGTGCTCTTCTTAATGTTAATGAATCTCATAAAGCTCCATTAAAAAAGGCAGGTTTGCTTACCCGAGATTCTCGTGAAAAAGAAAGAAAAAAATATGGTTTACGGGGTGCTCGTCGTGCTTTTCAATTTTCTAAAAGATAGGATTATTTTTGGAAGTTACATTTGATAATCTTTTGAGTACAGGTGCACATTTTGGTCATTTGACCCGTCGATGGCATCCCAACTATAGTCCTTATATCCTCATGGAGAGGAATGGCATTCACATTATTAATCTTGAAGAGACACTTAAGGGTCTTACCAATGCTATTGAGTATCTTACTGGGATAGTTAATGATGGTGGTGAAATATTATTTGTTGGCACCAAAAAGAATGCTAAAGATATTATTCAACAGGAATCTGATAAATGTGGAATGTTTTATATTGTTGAAAGATGGCTTGGCGGAACTTTGACGAACTTTTCTACAATTCGAAAAAGTATAAAAAGATTACAGCTTTTAGAAAAAGAATCAAGCCCAATTTATGAAGGTGCTACAAAAAAAGAGATGTTGTCCTTGGAAAGAGAAATGATTCGTCTTCAAGATTTACATCGTGGCATTAAAGATATGAAAAGACTTCCCAATGCTCTATTTGTTGTTGATGCAATGCATGAATCTATTGCTATTAGTGAAGCCAAAAGATTAGAAATTCCTGTTGTTGCTATTGTTGATACAAATACTGATCCAGATTCTGTCGATTATCCTATTCCAGCTAATGATGATTCAATCCGTGCTATCAAATTAATTGTAGGAGAAATATCTAAATCTATTTGCGATTCACGTGCAATAGCATATTCAACTGGTGCTGAACTGGAATCTGATCCTCTTGATGAGAGTGAAGCTAAGGTGGATGGAAAGGAAATTAATAAAGACAGTTCAAATAAAGATGAAAACCTTGAATTAGAATCAAATCAACCAAATGAATTAGAAGAAAATAAAAAAACAATAAAGAAATTAGTTGAAGATGATTCTGAAACGAAATTATCCGATAAAAATGAAGAATCGGATAATTGATAGAGGATTTTAAGATTTAAATGTCGATAGATGCACAAATAGTAAAAGATTTAAGACTTCGAACGGGTGCTGGAATCATGGATTGTAAAGAGGCACTCATTGAAAGCAATGGTGATGTTGATAGTGCTATTGATTTTCTTAGAAAAAAAGGGATTGCAAAAGCTGAAAAGAAGGCTGGGAGGAAAGCTGATCAAGGTGTTGTTCATTCTTATATCCATCCTGGCAATAGAATTGGAGTACTTGTTGAGGTTAATTGTGAAACAGATTTTGTTGCAAAAACTGATGGTTTCCAAGAATTTGTTAAAGATATAGCTATGCAAATAGCAGCCACAAATCCATTGGCTGTATCCAGGGATAACTTAGAAGCTTCAATTGTAAAAAAGGAACAAGAAATTTATAATGAGCAAGCTAAAGATACTGGTAAACCAGAAAATGTTATAAAAAAAATTGTTGAAGGAAGGATAGAAAAGTTTTTTCAAGAAACTTGCCTTTTAGAACAATCTTTTATAAAAGATAATGATAAGTCAGTACAAGATGTTGTGAATGAAACTATAGCTAAGCTTGGTGAAAATATCTCTATTCCACGCTTCTCTCGTTACGAAGTGGGCGAAGCACTTTCTCCTAACGTTAAAACTGATTAGACTATAATGTCAAAACCTATTTATGGTAGAATTCTCCTCAAATTGAGTGGAGAGATTCTTGCTGGGGAGAAAGGTTTTGGTGTTGACCCAAAGATAGCTAAGTCACTTGCTAGTGAAATTAAATCGGCAAAAAATTTAGGTGTTGATATTGGAATAGTAATTGGTGGTGGGAATATAATTCGAGGTGAATTAGCTGAGATACAAGGAATGGATCGTGTTTCAGCGGATTATTTAGGAATGCTTGCCACAATAATTAATGCTATCACTTTACAAGATGCTCTTGAAAAGGAATCTTGCGAAACTAGAACTTTATCAGCCCTTTCTATTTCTCAACTTGCTGAACCTTATATTCGTCGAAGAGCAATTCGTCATTTAGACAAAGGACGTGTAATCATTCTTGCTGGTGGTACTGGGAATCCTTATTTTAGCACTGACACAGCAGCTGTTCTTCGGGCAACTGAAATTGATGCTAATGCTGTAATTAAAGGTACAAAAGTAGATGGGGTATATAATAAAGACCCAATGATATACGAGAATGCAAAAAGATTTGACTCTATTAATTATAAAACAGTAATTGCTGAAGATTTAAAAATCATGGACATGACAGCTGTTGCAATGGCAAGAGAGAATAAGCTTCCAATTGTTATTTTTGATGTAAACAATAGAGGAAATCTTGTTAAAATATTGTGTGGGGAAAAAATTGGAACAAGTGTTGTAGAATAAAAATGAATATTGAAACTTTAAAAAAAGACGCTATCCATAGAATGACTCAAGCCGTAGAACACTGTAGATTAGAGCTTTCTAAAGTTAGGACGGGTCGTGCAACCCCAACTCTTGTAGAGAATATTAAAGTATCTTACTATGGTAGTTTGGCTTCTCTCAACACTCTTGCTACAATTACTGCTCAAGATGCCCGTCTTTTAGTAATTCAACCTTTTGATAAAACTTCCATTCAAGATATTGAAAAAGCTATACAATCTGCTGATCTTGGTCTTAATCCAAATAATGATGGGAATATAATTCGTATTCCTATACCGGCTCTAACTGAAGAGCGGCGCCATGAATTAGTTAAATACATAAATAATCTTGCGGAAGAGGGTCGTGTATCTATTAGGAATGTGCGAAAAGATATAAATAATCAAATAAAAAACTCTGAAAAATCCCATGAGCTCTCGGAAGATGAAAGTAGCTATGCCCAAGATGAAATTCAGAAACTAACTAATGAAAAAATAGAAGAACTAGGCTCTCTCTTATCTGTAAAAGAGACGGAATTACTCAAACAATAGAACTTTTAATTGGGTATTTTTCCACTTCTTATTGCTGTATACAGTATTTGTTGTACTAACCCAGCATTTTCTTTCCAGCGACTTTTTCCCCAAATACATAGCTCTTCATTTGTAAGTTCTCTTAAATTTGGTTTAAGAGCGAATATTGCTCGTTTCATCCAAACGTCTATTGGAAAAGATCTAGATCGTTCAAAGCCAAAAAGCATTACGCATTCAGCAATTTTATTCCCTACTCCAGAAAAATTCATTAGATCTAACTTTAATTCTTCATCACTTTTGTTTTGCCAACTTTGAAAGTCTATTTTTTCTCGGATAATTTTTTTACATGTTTGAATAATGTATTTTGCCCTATAGCCAAATCCAATTTTTCGTAGTTTATTTTCCCCTAAAGAAACTATCTGTTGTGCAGATGGGAATAAATATTCAGATGTTCCATCTATAATAGAGTTCCCCATTTTACGGAGGTTTTTTAGATTTAGCATTATGCGAGGAATATTTGACATAGATGAGCTTATAAATGAGATGAGACATTCGTATGGATCTTGGCACATAATTGTTAGTCCACGATAATTAGCTATTAATGAGTTTACCAGAGGATCTTTTGATAAAATATTTTGTATAGTACTTTGATTATTAAGACCTATTAATTTTATAATTTCATTTTTTGTAACCATGTTACCATATTGATTTAACCTTATCTCAAAATTGTTTTCCTGTCGTATTCTCAACACAGTATTGTTTTTTATGATAATGAAAATTCCTGGACTTTCTTCTTTCCAATGGAACAGTTGACCACTGTTTAAAGTAAGGCGTAGATCAAAATAATCAGTTGTACTGATTCTCAAATTAATAAAAATTAAATTGGCAGGTTCTTTAAGCTTGATCTATAAAGAAACAACTATTCACATTTGGAGTAACCACAACTAGGGCATGTCACACATCCATTCTCATGAAAGATATCACTACCACAATCTGGGCAGGTAACCATAGTACGTGGATTATAGTTGTTTTCCTTATTTATTCCTGGTGTCTCAACCATAGTAAACCGGGTTTTATTTCCATCTTGGACTGTACCATCAGTTTCTATAGGTCGGTCAAAAAGATAAGATTCTAAAGCTTTTCCTATTGCGTCAGGAGTAGAAAGAATAAGTTGACCATTTTCCCATGTAGGATTTGGCCCACTTATGCCTTTTAATTGTTTAACAACGTCCCCAGGATCGATTCCTGAACGAAGCGCTAGAGAAATTAAGCGACTTATTGCTTCCGATTGTGCAGCAGCGTTTCCTCCAGCTTTCCCAATTGTTGTGAATACTTCACAAAGTCCTTTATTATCTTCATTGATGGTGATATAAAGAGATCCTTCACCAGTACGAATTCGTTTTGTTACACCTTTAGTTTCTCCTGGTCTTACTCTAGGTCGAAGATCTCCACTAGCTCGTCTAGGTGAAACTATTTCCTGTGAGTTCACATTCCTCTCTTCTCCATTTTCTTTAGCTTTTTGTTCTTCGGATATGAGGATGCCTTCTCTTGAACTCTCACGGTAAACAGTTATACCTTTCAAACCAGCCTTATATGCTCTCATATAGATATCAGCGACGGTATCTTTATTAACATTAGCAGAAAGATTAACTGTTGAACTAATTGATGTATCAATATATTTTTGAATTACACCCTGCATTTTAACTCGGAAATATGGATCAATGTCATGAGAAGTAACAACATATTCAGGTAGATTGTCATCATTTCCGAAAAGTTCTTTTACTGTAGGGTGGTAAACTTTGAATTCTTTGAATGTATTACCATAGCCATCATTCTGTTTTACTCGTCGAAAATATGATGTTTGAAAAACAGGCTCTATACCAGATGTAACTTGTGCCACTATTGCACCGCTTCCAGTAGGTGGGACAGTCAAAAGGGTAGCATTTCTTATACCATGTTTTTTGATTTTATTTTTAAGATCATCATTTAACTGTTCAATAAATTTACTTTTTTCAAAACCATTCCATTCAAAATTAGGGAATGGACCTTTTTCTGATGCGATCTCAACAGATGTTTCATAGGCTGTGTCACGCATAAGTTTGCAGATTGTATCTGCTAATTCTAGTGCTCTATTACTATCATAAGAAACCCCCATTTTAATAAACATGTCACCAAGGCCTAAAAGACCTATGCCTACTCTTCTATCATTCATTGCATTTTCTTTTTGAACATCTAATGCATGACGGTCTACGTTATACTCTACTACATTATCCATAAATCGAGTCGCTATAGAAACAGTTTCACGAAACATTTCCATCATAAATTCACTGTTTTCATCAACGAAGCGAGCGAGGTTAATTGAACCAAGATTACAGCAGCCACCATCTGGCAGTGGTTGCTCTCCACAGGGGTTTGTAGAAACAAGAGGAGAGCAATATTCAGCATTGTGATAATCTTTCATTGTTTCCCAAAAAATGATTCCAGGTTCAGCACTTGCGTGAGCTGAACTCACAATTTCATCCCAAAGATCTTTTGCTTTTAATGTTTCATATGTTTTGCCCTCCCATTTGAGGTCAAAATTGGTATCTTCTTCTACAGCTTTCATGAAAGAGTGAGTCAATAAAACTGAAATATTAGAATATTTTACCATATTAATATCATCACCTTTGATGCTAATAAACTTCTTAATATCAGGATGATCTACCCTGATTGTCTGCATATTAGCACCTCGTCTTCCATGTTGAGCAATGGTATTGGTATTTTCACTGAAAAGATTCATAAATCCTGTCGGTCCGCATGATTCACCTCCTGTACCGCCTATAGCGGAACCGCTGGGCCGTAAAACAGATAAATCATGACCACAACCTCCACCATATTTATATGTTATAGCTTCGTCTTGAATGGCATGATATATTGATTTCACCGAATCGTTTTTTATAGCAACAACATAACAATTGTTTAGAGTAGTAGTTATATCTTCTCGTCCAGCGCCGTGCATAATTCTACCTCCTGGAACAAAGCGAAAATCTTCTAAAATAGTAAAAAATCGTTTGTACCAGATTTCAACATCTTTTTCAACAGATGCCATTGCTTTAGCAATTCTTTTCCACATATCATAAGGATTTTTTTCCCAAGGAGCTAGATACTTGTTTTGGAGTACTTCTTTACCTAGTTCGTCATCATTATAATATTGTTCAATGGTATATTCTTGGGGTGTTTTTTCACCTAATACTTCAGGAAGATCAGTCGTTGGTGTTGCTTTAATTGGTTTTTTTCCCATGTCTGTTTTTTCAACAATTTTCCCCGAAGATTTCTCTTTGGAATTGGATACAGGAAATTCGTATTGAATTGATTCTGCCATAGGCCGCTCCGATTTATTTGTGTTACAACATAGGATTTCACCAAACTGAGGACTATGGTGAAATGCCCCGCGAGTCGTTTAATAAATATAGTTTTGAGCCCTTTTCAAGTCAAGAAGAAACATGAGAATTTTTTTTAATTTTCATTTTTTTTTTTTTTGACTCAGCTAAATTATCAAAAGTTAGCGCCCGTGATGTAATGGTAACATCCGAGCTTCCCAAGCTCGTCATGTGGGTTCAATTCCCATCGGGCGCTCTCCTAAACAGTCTATTTTTTTACTTTCTTCTATTAAATTCTAGTATGAAACAAATGCCTATAATAGCGATCATTGGTCGACCAAATGTTGGCAAGTCAACTCTTTTTAATAGAATAGTGCAGAGTAGGAAAGCTATTGTTGATAAAGAAGAAGGAGTTACCCGAGATAGAAAATATGAGAATGTCGAGTGGAATGGAAAACTTTTTACGTTAGTAGATACGGGTGGGTATTTACAAAACAAATCGGGTGTTATTGATACTGCTATAAGAGAGCAGGTTAAATATGCTTTGGAAGAAGCGTCATTAATTTTATTAATGTTAGATGGAAAAGAAGGGATTAATCCATCGGATGAGATATTAGTAAGAATGATACGTCAAACGGGTAAGTCAGTAATAATAGTTGTCAATAAAATAGATTCGAATGACATGGAACCATTGACTAATGAATTTTACCGATTAGGTTTTGATGAGATTCATTCATTATCCGCCCTCATGGGTAGAAAAATTGGAGATATGTTAGATCAAATAGCTGATCAAATTGGAACAATTAATAATCATATTGAAAAAGTTGAAAATAATATAAGGATCGCTATTGTTGGATGCCCAAATGTTGGCAAGTCATCTATAACTAATCGGTTACTTGGGGAAAAAGCATCTATCGTAACTGATATTCCTGGTACTACTCGTGATTCAATAGATTCTAAAATGCGTTACAACGGAAAGAATTTTATATTAGTTGACACAGCCGGTTTGAGGAAAAAAACAAAAATAAAAGAGAAGATAGAATTTTATTCTACAATTCGCACTCGACGGGCACTTGATTTATCTGACGTAGTGATTGTAGTAACAGATGCTAATGAGGGTTTCAGAAAACAAGATCAACAAATTATTGAAGAAGTAATAGTTTCAGGGAAAAGTTTAGTTGTAGCTGTAAATAAATGGGACTTGATTAATAAAAATAATAATACTTTATATGACACAAAAAAAATGATGACATATAATTATCCTTCACTTAAAGACTATCCAATTTTGTTTGTTTCAGCAAGGACTAATCAGAGAGTTTCATCAATGATGAGTGAGTGTGAAACAGTATTTCAGGCATGGAGTAAAAAGTATCCAACTTCACGAATAAATGGAATTATAAAAAATGCATCGAGCCAACTTTCTCCACCTTCTATAAGAGGAAAACATATAAGATTAAAATATGGAACTCAAATAGGATTTAGACCTCCACGAATTTGTGTGTATTCTAATTTCCCACATTTGATTACTGCTTCATATAAAAACTTTCTAGAAAACCAATTTAGAATTGGTTTAGATCTTTTTGGAACACCTTTAAAACTTCAGTTTAAAAGTTCCTAAATACTTCTTGATTTAGGGTTTTTATTGTTAGATTTATATTAAGCTCTAACGCACAATTTTTTGTTTTAATATTTTTTTATATAAATTTCAAAAGATACGCGGGGTGGAGCAGTCTGGTAGCTCGTCGGGCTCATAACCCGGAGGTCACAGGTTCAAATCCTGTCCCCGCTACAACAAAGAAAGCCCAGTTTGTCTTCAGAAACTGGGCTTTCTTTATTCCTGCGCTATTATTGAAGATTTGGATGAATTAGAGTAAATATATTAATTATTCATTTGGCTCCGCCTAAGGCGAGACCAAGGAAAGAATAAATAATAATAAGCCCTGTAACAGTAATACAAAATGATCCTGGACCGGATATTGTTTTTGCTTCTTCATGTTTTATTTGTTGTTTTTTTTGAAACAAAGGCTCAATTGGGTCTTCAATCCCAGCTTTTCTTGCTTGAATTTTACATTTTGTACTCATTACAAGAAAAATTGGTGTTTCTTTCCAAGTAAGAGATTGCGGACCTTCTTTTTTTGCTTTATTTACAAGAGGATGTTCACAGCTAACTAAGAAAACGTTTTTTACTATATTATTGCTTTTTATTTCATCTTTTAAAGGAATTCCATTTTTTTGAGTAAATAGTAAACTTGATAGTAATAGGATTAATTTTAACAATTTCATTTACTACCAACCAATTACAGTTGCTATTCTAAAAAAGGGTTTCGACATATTAATTCCACCTGAAATAGATGTACTTCCTTTTTTTGCTTTCCATTTATCATCAAATTTAGCATAAATATAACCTGCACTTCCTTCAACTGACATAAAGGAGAGAATATACATTCTCACTCCTATCCAATTAAATAGGCCCAAGGTACCGTTTGAAATTTCTGATGTTGTTGAACTCTCAACACCTAAGGTTTCATCATTAACCGTTAATTTTTTATTCATGAATTTTACATTACCGTACATAGGAGCAATACCAAAGTTTGCTTCGAACCTTTTTTTAAAAGTGAAGAAGGACTCAATAGTCAGTCCACGAAAAATAATAGGGAGAATATAATTTTCAGAAGAACGATTATATGTGATTAAACTTGTAGAAAGTTTTTTGTAGCCTAGTCTAATTGAAGGATATACATTTACCGAAAAATCATAGTTAATTGGAAACCACATGGAACCAATAGAAGATAGCTCCTGTTCAGAAAGAGACTCATTAAATTTTGTAGGTTTTGTAAAACCTAAACCAAGACCTAATCGATAGCTAAATTTATATTGCGAATAAATAGGTGTTACTAATATTATCCCAAGTAAAATAGGAATAATAATATTCCTTAAGAATCTGTAAATAAAAGGTTCTCTTGAAAACATCATAAACAGTTTAATTTATAGCATGAATTGCCAAGGTCAAATGAAGTTCTATATTGTTATTATTTTTTTATCCTTTGTTATAGTAAAAAGTTCAAATCGTCATGAAGTAGTTTTTCGTGGGGGTAAAGCAATTGGAGGATATGTTTCTGAAATGACACATGATTCTCTTAAGTTAATTCCTGAAGTTGGCATTCCAACATCTTTAGATCTTGACAGTATACTTTATGTTCATGATTCAAGTGGAAAATTATTTTATCTTTCATCAGACATAAGACAGTTTTTTAATAGAGCAAAGGGTAGAGGCGGAGTAATTACTACTATTTATGGAGAGGATATATACTATAATAGCCTTGATAGAGAGTTGTTCATGTTCGAACCAAAGGTAGTATATAATCATAAAGGCTCTCAAGATCGAATTGAATTGCAACTTGTTGAAATTCATAAAGTAAGACTTAACCATACTGTATCAGAATATGCTGTTAAAAAAGGTGTAATTGCTGGAGCTAGTCTGACCACAATATTATTTTTTGCAAAATTTAAAGCAATTAAGGAGTTTTTGAATTTTAGTAAACTTTTTAAAACAGGAAATAAAGCTTACAAAACTGCTACTACAATCATTCCAATTAGCTCTATTGGATGGGTTGTGTTTGACTTTTTTAAAGGAGAGAGAGAATTGATTCTTAACCCGTTAAAGGATAAATAATTATTATGAGTTTAATGGATCTTACGGGGATGGAAACGAAAGAGCTTGAATCATTTGTTAATGATTTAGGAGAAAAAAAATTTCGAGGGAATCAAATTTTTTCATGGATTCAACAACATGGTATTACAGATATTAGTCAAATGACTACACTAACAAAACAGTTTCGTGATTCTTTGAAAACCAAAGCGAAAATTCAAGCTCCACACATCATAGATATAAGTAAATCCACTGAAACTTATTCCCAAAAATTTCTTTTTGAATTAGATGATGGAATGAAAATTGAGTCTGTCTATTTACCAGAGGGGAAAAGGCGAACAGTTTGTCTGTCATCACAAATTGGGTGTCCTTTAGATTGTAAGTTCTGTGCAACAGGAAAAATGGGCTTTATTAGAAATCTTAGTGTTGGGGAGATTTTAGGTCAACTATTATCAGTTAAACGTAATATAGAAGAACGTATAACAAATGTTGTTTTTATGGGTATGGGAGAACCCATGCTTAACTATAATAATGTTATTAAAGCGGCAAAAATAATTAATGACTATAGAGGACTAAATATTAGTTCTAGGAAAATTACTATTTCTACTGTAGGTATTGCAAAAAAAATAAGGAAATTAGCTGATGACAAGGTTCCTTTTAAACTTGCTTTTAGTTTGAATGCTACTGATGACAAATCTAGAAATTTTCTTATGCCAATAAATAAAAAGTTTGATCTAGAAGAATGTATTTTAGCTTTAAAATACTATAATCAAAAATTAAAAAAACGTGTTACACTAGAGTATGTTCTTATAGCGGGGATAAATGACAGGGATGAAGACGTAAAAAATCTTTCTTCTATAATGAAGAAAATTAATTGCAATCTAAATTTAATTCCCTATAATCCAATTCTTGGTGAAACTTTTAACCGGCCGAATAGAGCTCAATTAACAAGGTTTTTTGAAAAGATTAGTAATGGAGGAAGGACTATTACGGTTAGATGGAGTCAAGGAAAAGATATTAATGCTGCATGTGGCCAGCTCTATGCGAATAACCATAAATAGTGATGCTTTACATTAAGAGGTTTTATATTCAATAAAGGTTAAATGTGTTGAAAAAAAATAATAACATAAAGATTTATACTACAGACTGGTGTCATTATTGCGTTTTGGCCAAACGATTTTTCGATGAAAAAGGTCTTATTTATGAAGAGGTAAATATTGAAAAACAAGGTATAAGCAGAGAGGAAATGATGAAGTTAACTAAAGGATATAGTGTTCCTCAAATAGTTATAAATAACACGCCAATCGGAGGATATGATTCTTTAATGAGACTTATGTCAAAAGTTGAAAGCTAAGATATTTATTTAATGACCATAATTTTTTGAGAAACGGTTTTATTCTCTCCATCTAACTTGACAAAATAAGTGCCAGTAGATAGATCTTTTCCTTCTAATGATATTTCATTATATCCAGTTTGTAAAGGGTAAATATTAAGCTTCTTCACTTCTCTTCCAAGCAAGTCAACTATAGATAGTTTTATATCTTCTTGCTTAGGCAGAAAAAAACGCAATGTTGTATTTGTTTTAAATGGATTTGGAAAGTTAGGTGATAGAGTAATCTCAGTTGGTATTATTACGTTTTTATCAATACTAATTCTATAATTATAGTTTTTATATGGAATAGTGTCAGTTACAATAATTACAGAAAAATTATCTAAGGTTTTAGATATTGGTATTATACTTCCACCTCTTATTCTATAAACGGAATAATTCTTACTATTTTCAAAAACTACACTAACATTAAATCGCAAGCTATCATCATAACTTTCAAAGTTTAACTTAACAGCATCTTGATCAATTGATTTAAACTGAATATAGTGGGTTCCATTATGCATTAATTGAGTCCCAGTGTATTCAACTATAGCCTTGATGTTGGAAACGGAGACTACATGATTGAAATGAGGCTTAATTCCATAGTTTCGATAGTCATCACCTTCTTCATAACGATAATCACCAGCTTCAGGATCAGAAGTTAATAGATGATTAGCTATGGCCATTTTGTTTAGAGATTCCCTGAAAGAACTACCTTTATCTCTGAGGACTTTATCTATAGTATAAATCGAATTATTACTATCTCCCTTGCTAATATCTTTAACACTTCTTTCGAATATTTTTTTTATAGTAGATGGTCCACCTAAATGTTCAGAAAGATAACGAAAAAATATCCAACTTCCATACCAGTGAGGGCTACGATTTTGGTTTAATGATATTTGAGGTTGCTTCATCCATAAATCAAGATAATAGTAATTATCATTTATATTATCAAAAACTTCATCTTCCATCCAAACTGCACTAGATTCAAGCATCCATATTTCATCCCAAGCATCGTATCCAAATTGAATTGCATGAAAAAACTCATGGGCAAAAGTGAATTCTACACATTCATTTTCATCACATGGGAAGAAACTATAATTTTTGTTCATTACTATATAGCTAGTTAATGCAAATTTTTCTTTTTCATCAGAAAATTCATTGTCTCCAGAAAAATTATTAGCCAAATATTCCATTTGGGTATAACCATATAACGTTTCTCCAATATCCATAAGATAAATATCATAGGCATCAGTTCCACCATTGTCGGAAAGCCATCTATCTGAAGGTGGTTTGTTAAAACCAAAATCATCAATTTCTATTTTATAGGTTGTTTCAGCCGTTTTGGCAATCAGTTCTACAAAGTCGGGTATTTCATTTTGATTGGTATCTGATGAGTCTATTGCATGAGGTCCTGAAAGGGTATAATGAATTCTAAACATACTTGTATCATAATTCAGTTCTAATTCCTTAGGTCGATTAAAACCAGCAATTTTTCGAGATGTATCAATGTCCAATTCATTTAAACGTTTTTTTGTTAATTCATTTAGCATATTGGAATTATTAGCCAGATTCATTAGAGTTGGGAGACCACATTTAATAAAATCTTCTTTGTTAAGATTATCTAAATTTTCATTTCGCCAAGTGATTTGACGTATTGATGATATGAGATCATTCTCATTTAATTTATTTAGTTTCTCTAATCCAGATGCCCATAGAATTCCAGTGGAAAATATGGAAATAAATAAAATATTCACGAATCTTCGTTTATTCCTCTTGCTTTTCGTTGATTCTTAGCATCTTCGACTATTTTTTTAGCTAATTCTTTGTCCACATATTCTTTTTGAGAACATATTTTTTTTAAACTATCATTTTTTTGCTTAAATCTAGCCCTTATAAATAATGCAAAAAATAGAATCCCTAAGACATAGAATATTGCAAAATAATTACTCATGTTTTACTTTTTTATTTTCCTTATTTGTAAGAACCCATCCGGTTATTACGGTAAGCAATCCTATAGTAGTTGTTGATCTTTCAGATCGAAGAATACCTTTTCCGGCAATTCCTCCTCCAATAAAAATTAGCCCAAAAGGTAATGCATCATTCCAAGAATTTTGTTTTGTATCCTCTAGTTCTATTTCCTTTATCGGGTTCTTCATTGCTGCGACCTTAATTGTATTAAATGATTCAGTTAAAGGTTGACGGAGTGTAAGAACAATTTCTCCATCAGTATTACTTTTAATTTCAAATTCTTCAACAGTCTCCTTAATTCGAAAATTCAATTGTGATGATTCGGCTATCTGATATATTTCTATTGATGAAATAGCGCCAGTTTTTGAAAATGGCCAAGATTTTGTTGTATCTATAATAGCACCATGAAGGGTAAGATAAAACCATCCAGAATCTTTAAACCAACCAGATATATTATCCTCTGAAAGATATTTGTTAAGAAATATTTTAACTAGAGTACCATTGCTTTTTTCAAAAATTTCAAAACCTGTAACTTCAATATGTTCTTCGCCTCTAATATATACGGATAAAACGAGTAAAATAATTAATATTGATTTAGTATCTTTAAATAACATTTCTAACTTTATAAATGAATATAAAAACATTGAACAAAATAATGTTATAACATTGTATATTTACTAGTTCGAGGTTAAAACATTGAAAACGATTTTCCGAGGTTTACTGCTTTTGTTGGCGCTGTCAATTTTTATTGGCGGGTCTCCATCTATATTATATTCATCATCATCATCATTCCCATTGCAAAAAAAACAGGCTAGGAAGAAAAAGATTTCATCTGAAAAATCTTCTTCAAAAAAGAAATCGAATTCAACCCAATCTAAAAAATATATTGCAAGGGGAAAACAAAGAGTCAAACAAAAAAATTACAAAGGTGCACTTAGTGATTTTAAAAGAGCTCATAAAATGGCTCCATCAAAATTGACTCAAACCTATATCAAAAAACTGACACCATTAGCGAAAAAATCTGCATCAAAACAAGTAAGCAAAAAATCCAACCTTCCAACAAAATCTGAAGTAAAGCCAATAAGTCCTTATAAACTTTCAGAAAGTATTTATGATTTATCCAATAAACTGAATTCATCCACACGGAAAATGAGAAATGCTCGTATGTCTCTTAAACCTATAGATAATAAAACTCCGGAAGAGATTAATCATAAAAGATTGGAATTTTTACGTATTAACGCATTAGAAAAACCTAATGATCGAAGGGCTCAGAGGGACATGGCAATTCAATATGAAAGAGAAGGACGCTTTTCAGAAGCAAAGGCTATATATATCCGTCTAATTGCTTCTGAACCTGAAGTAGCTGACCATCATTATTTTCTTGGATCTCTTTACACTAAAATAGGTCAAACAAGCAATGCACGTTTTGCATTTAGAGAAGCCTTATCTTTGGATGCCAATCATGGTCCTACTATTGAAGCTCTTGCAAGATATGGAGATAATTTGAATACTAAGGAAATGGCTGGGGAAATTATTGAAGAGTTAACAATTCAAAAAAAACCAAATTTGCAAGCCCAATTACTAAAAGAAGTTCAATCTTACATAGAGTCTGGTGCTTTTGATAAAGTTCTTATCTTGGCTAATGACCAATCTAGTCGTTTTTCTCAGAGTTCCTCTCTTTCGTATATGTTGGGTCAGTCACATGAAGCAACAGGAGACCTTGAAGCTGCGAAAGAGGCATATAAGAGCAGTATGGAAATTAATCAATCAGATACTCGTGGTGGTATAGCTATTGGTGATATTTATTTTAACCAAGGAAACTATCTTTACGCTGCAATTAGATATGAAGATATTTTATCTAGGGATCCTAGGAATATTGCTTTGAGGAATAAAATTGGTTTAAGCTACTACCGCGCATTTGAATGGGGGAAAGCTGCTTCAACATGGGAGGAGCTGCTCACTTTTGCACCTGATCATGGTGAAGTTCGAATGCTTCTCCCAGAGGTTTATTATATCATGAGTCTTGAATATGAAAGAACAGGATTCAAAGATTTAAGTAGACGCTCATTTTCTAACGCTTTATCAGTTAATCCCAATAGTTCTTCATGGTTAGCTAATTCATTAAAGACAGCTGGAGAGTTTTATCGCGAGAATGGTATGTATAAGTTGTCTTTGAGAGCATATCAAGATGCGATGGAATTACTACCTTCTGATATAGATACTTATAATGGGCTTGGTGCTACATATTGGTATATGGGAGAAAAACAGATGGCGGTAACAGCTTGGGAAAAAAGTTTATCCTATACTTCTGATGATAATGCTGCAAAAGGTTGGCTCCTATTAGCTAATCGATCTTTAGATTAATTTTTTAGAGAAAAACTTTAACTTGTAAGTTTCCAAAATGTGGAATAGGTCTATATATATTCTCTTGTTTTTTCTTTGTACGTCTTTTGCCTCTGATCGTCCAGGAAATGGCAGATTATGGGAAGGAATTAATGCTTTTTATTCCTATAGATTTGATGAATCAGTAGATATCCTATCTGAAGTAAAACTTAATCATCCAGAACATCCTACGATCCATTTTACTTGGGCTGTATCAAAATGGCTTCGAGCTCAAGCATATAATGGAATTGAAGCAAGTTATGATACTCTTTTTGATGCTTTAGATGAAATTATTCCATTATATGAATATTATGTAAAGATAAAACCTGATGATCCGCATTATAGGCTTTATGAGGCAGCATCAAAAGGTCTTAAAGCTAGGGTTCATTTAGGAAAGAAGGAATGGCTAAGTGTTATATTAGAAGGTATTAAAGGTTATAGTGGGGTATTAAGCGTTTATAAAAAACATCCTGAACTTTATGATGCTTATTTTCCATTAGGCATACTTAATTATTATAGTGGCAATATGTCTGGGATTGTTCGTTTTATGTCTGGGTTTGTTGGTATTAAGGCGGACAAAGATTTGGGCCTACATTTAATTAATATTTCTTCTGAAAAAGGTGAATTTGCATGGATTGAAGCCTCTCAAATACTTGTGTTTATCTACCTCTGGATGGATTTGAACTATACTAAGGCTTTAGATATATCCAAAGAGCTTGTAAATAAAATGCCGGAAAGTATTTATAATCAACATTTATTTACAGAAAGTTTGATTCGAGTAAATAGATTAGATCTTGCCAAAAATAATTTGGATAAAACATACATAATGGTAGAAAATATTCCACCATTATCAAAAAAAAGTTGGGTGCCTACATTAAATTATCAACAAGCATTATTAGCGTTTCATAAAAAGGATTACAATAGTGCTATGTTATTTGTCACGAAATCAATAGATCATTTTAATGCTGAACTTGATACTCCCTTAGGTTTTAGCTATCTTTTGAGAGGAATGATTTATGATCTTAGTGGACAAAGAAAAAATGCTGTTGCTAATTATCGTTTGGCAATTAATTTAGACAATCATACAGTGGCGATGGTTGAAGCTAGAAAATATCTTAATAGACCTTATTTGAATTCTATTAAATAGCCTTTAATTGGTTTTTCTTAATAAGAAGGGTAATTTTACAAGAGAATGGAATCTACAAAACCAATAGATAGACGAAAAACACGTCAAGTAATGGTTGGAGATGTACCAGTAGGAGGAGATGCTCCAATATCTGTTCAGTCTATGACTACTACTAAGACTGATGATATAGAAGCAACAATTAAAGAAATTGATCGTTTAGAAGAAGCGGGTTGCCAAATAATTCGCTTAACAGTTCCTGATGAAGCTTCGGCCAAGGCTCTTCCTAAATATAAAAAACGGATGAAGGTTCCTCTTGTAGCAGATATCCATTTTAATTATAAAATGGCGCTATTAGCTGTTGATGGTGGAGCTGATAAGATTAGAATTAACCCGGGTAATATTGGAAATCGTGATAGGGTTGAAAAGGTTCTTACAAAAGTTAAGGATGCTCATCTACCTATTAGAATTGGTGTAAATGCGGGTAGCCTTGAACGCGATCTATTAGAAAAATATGGATATCCTACTCCGAAGGCAATGGTTGAGAGTGCTAAACGCCATATAGATATTTGCAAAGAATTTGACTTTGAAGATATAATAGTCTCTCTTAAGGCTTCCGATGTTCGTTTAATGATTGATTCATATACTCTTTTTTCAAAAGAGTATGATTATCCAGTTCATTTAGGCGTAACTGAAGCTGGACCAGCAAAATCAGGTACTATTAAATCAGCTGTTGGTCTTGGGGCACTCCTTCAAAAGGGAATAGGAGATACAATAAGGGTAAGTCTTACTGATGATCCAGTTGAAGAAGTTAAGGTTGGTTTTGAAATTCTGAAATCTTTGGGGCTTGCTAGTCGAGGTGTTACAATTATTGCTTGTCCAACTTGCGGTCGTCTTGAAGTAGATCTTTTTAAAATAGCTGGTGAAATGGAAAAGAAATTGTCTCATGTAAAAAAACCTATTTCCCTTGCTCTAATGGGCTGTGCTGTTAATGGTCCCGGAGAAGCTACTCATGCGGATATGGGTATTGCGTTTGGAAATGGTGGAGGTTTACTATATAAAGAGGGTAAGAAAGTAGGGCATGTAGACGAAGAAGAAGCAATTGATAAACTAATTAATATGATTGAATTAGAAGAAAATAAAAATTCTAATTTAGATTCTCATAAAAATGAGGAGGCTAAATGAAAAATGTTAGAGATTTCATCTTAATTTTTTTATTTACGGGTTTTATTTATGGCCAAACAGATTATTCACCTATACCTCTTTATTGGAAAACACTTAAATCGGAAGAGAAGGAGATATATTTGTTTGGTTATTTAACTCAAGTTTATGATACTCATAAATCATTAATCAGTGAGACTGGTCGGGGTGAATTTACTAAGTGGTATTATGATAATCGTGCTGAACTTGCATATAATATTTTTGATCTTCTTGATACTATAGCTGTAATAAAGTTCGTAGGTTGGGTAGATGATTTTTATTCTCACCAAGAATATCGTGAACGTTCTTTTCCCGAAGCTCTTAAATATGCTTATGATCGTTCACAGATGAAGGGACAAACATTATTAGAAAAATATGATAGTCTTATGAGAAAGAAAAAGAAAGAAAAATAGAAATTTTGTTTAAACGTCTTGCAAAACAAATTAGTGATTGGCGAGAGATCTTTCGAGAAGGAGGCTTTAAATTACTGATTAAAAGAAAAGGGTGGACTGTTTTATTCGTATTCTTTTGTTATTATTTAATTCGAGATAGTATCCTTTATTTACTTATACCATATCTAGCAATAAAAGGTTTTTTCTCTTGTTCCTAAGTCTTTTGGTTTAGAAAAAATGTAACTTTTTTATAATGACAAAGTATTCTGTTTTCAGATTAGAAGAGTGGTTTGAAAAATATGAGTTTAATGTAGACCATAACCTTGGGTCAAGTAGTTGCGCTGGAATGACAATTGATAATTTTTTTCATATTACGGGAAAGCCCCTGGATTTTAGAAATATTTCTCTAAATGCTACTCCCGGAGCTGGATCCGAGGAACTTAGAAAAGAAATCAGTTTATGGTATAATAAAGGTTCTATCAATAATATTTATATAACATCATCAAGTACAGAGGCAATTTTCCTATTAATTGAGTCACTTTTATCTGAGGGGGATTCTTTAATCGCAATGTTTCCGATGTATCCAGCTCTTTATCAATTAGCATTGGATAAAAAAATAGAAGTTCGATATTGGACTCTAGAACATTCTAATAAATTTAAACCAGATTTTGATGATCTAATTAAACTTATAGATGATAGCACTAAACTTATTTTAATCAATAATCCTCAAAATCCTACTGGACAAATTTTATTATATGAAGATCTTAAATATTTATCTGATTTTTCAAAAAAATATGGTATACAACTATGGGTTGATGAAGTATTTAGGGGAATTACTATAGATGGTGGGCCAGTAACTCCATCTATAAGGGATATTGATGAAAATTCTATTGCAACTGGATCTATGTCTAAATCATTTGGTCTTTCCGGTCTTCGAATAGGATGGATTAGTGCGCCAAAAAAAATTATTCATGATTTATACCATATTCGTTTTTATACAACAGTTTCAGCACCAATTCTAGAACAGAAAATTGCTACTGAGGCTCATCGAAATCGAGAAAAAATATTTTTTCGAAACCAAACTATAATTAATAATAATTATGATTATTTAAAAGGATGGATGGTTGAGCATCAGGATATTTTTCATTGGATCAAACCCAAAGGAGGGCCAGTTACTTTCCCTAAATTTATTCCTAAAATAAAAACAGATGAGTTTTGCAAAAAATTAGTTAAAGAAAAATCAGTTCTCCTAGTACCTGGAAATTATGCTTTTTTCTCGGAAGGTTTTATCAGGATAGGATATGGTGAATCTCAAAATTTTGAAGAAGGAATGTCAAGGATTAGTGAAATACTCAATGATATTTTTTAATGGTATATATTTATGAACTTAAAGTACGGAGTATTTTTTTGTTCTATTCTGTTTTTTACTTGTTCAGGAGGGAATTCTTTGACAACTCTTGAAATAGATGGAACAATGACTGAAGTTTCTTCAAAAGTATCTAAAGGTGATTCAATGATAGTAAAAATGACCTCTTATCATGAAAATGGTGAAATAAGCATAATAAAGAATTATAAAAATGGTGTTCCTCATGGTAAATGGTTATGGTTCAATGAAGAGGGAGGAAGAGATACTCTCCGTTTATACAAAGATAGTTTGCTCAATGGAAAATCAAGAGCATGGCATGTTAATGGTAAAGTTTTTTATGATAAAGAATTTAAAAATGGTAAAAAGACAGGAGTTTGGCGAAGTTGGTATGATGATAAAAAAAATAGATCATTATCTGAATATAATGAAGATTTATTACATGGTACTGTAGCTGAATGGTATTCTAATGGAGTATTATCCAAGTTAACTCATTATTCAGAAGGAAAAAGGAATGGAACGGCAAGTAAATGGTCTCCTAAGGGTAAATTAATTGCCCATAGAATTTTTATTGACGATATTCCTCATGTTGAAATATTTTGGCATGATTCAAGTGAGTTAAGTAAGATTGTTGCTTATAGAGAGGGTGAAAAGTCTTGGCATATTAACTGGGATCAATATGGTAGACGTTTAAGTAAACCTTTACATGACAAACATTTTATATTTAGAGAACGTAATAAATTAGGTGGTCGAAAGGTTGAGTCTGATTTTATTGGAGAAAAAAAACATGGTGTCGAGATTCAATGGCACGATAATGGGAGAATATCAATTATTCAAGTATATGTTAGAAATCGAATTATTTATGAACGTAAAATGAATGAAAAAGGTAAATTCCAATTAGAGACAGTTAGTTTAAAAGGTAAACAAATTTGGAATACAAAAACATTGCCAAAGATTCCTTCTTAGAGAAAAAGTTCCAATAGTATATTCTGGTACAAATATTTATGTCATTTAATCTTCAATCTTATACTGATTTTATAATTGCCTCTGGCTTTATTGTTGGAGCTGCTATACTAGGTTGGTTATTTAAACGTTATGTCCACAAACATCTAAAACGAGTTGCAGAAAAGACTAATTGGCAAGGTGATGATGTAGTTTTAGAATCTGTTGAAACTTCTAGTTTATTTTGGTTTTTGCTCGGCGGCATCTATATGAGTTTAGAGAGATTCCCCTTTGATGAATCTATTGTAAATATTATTCAAACTGTGGTTGTCGTTTTACTCATTTTTTCTATTACAATATCTTTGTCAAGAATAATTGTTGGCTTGTTAGAAATGTTTGCTGAAAAAAATGATGCTTTCCCTTCAACTACGATGATTTCTAATCTTGTTAGGATTGTGATTATTACGATTGGACTTCTTGTAATTTTTCAAACTCTTGGTATTTCAATTACACCTGTTCTCACTGCTCTTGGTGTAGGAGGTTTGGCAATATCTCTGGCTTTAAAGGATACTCTTTCAGATCTCTTTGCAGGTTTACATATTTTATTATCTCGGAAAGTTGTACCAGGTGACCTTGTAGAGTTAGAAACATTTCAAAAAGGAACAGTTCAAAATATTTCTTGGCGAAATACTATTATCAAAGATAGAAGAAATAATACAGTAGTAATACCTAACTCTAAGCTCTCTACTGCCATTATGCGAAACTTTGATATGCCTGTGAAACAGCTAATAACGAGAGTGTCATGCGGAGTTAGCTACGATAGCGATTTAGAACATGTAGAGAAAATCGTTTTAGATGTTGCTAATCAAGTCCAATCATCTGCTAAAGGAGCTATTAGTAATTTTGAACCAACTATGATATTTACAGCATTTGGTCAGTCAAGTATAGATTTTCGAGTATCTATGGGTGCTGAGGATTATGCAGGTCAGTGGGCTATTACTCATGAGTTTATTAAAAAAATTCATAAACGTTTTAATGATGAGGGTATTGTTATTCCATATCCAATCCGAACAATTTATCAAAAACAAGCTCTTTAAAATAAAAAAGTTTATTTTTAACATTTAATAACAAAAAATGAAGCCATTATTTTGGATTTTTTCAGGATCTTTACTTGGTGCTATTTCTCTTGCATTAGGTGCTTTTGGTGCCCATGGCTTGAAATCAAAGTTGGGGAATGATCTTCTTAATACTTTTGAGACAGCCACACGTTATCAAATGTATCATGCTTTCGCCATTATTTGTCTTGGCTTAATAATGAATTCATTCCATTCTTCGTTATTTTCTTGGTCTGGTTGGTTTTTTATTATAGGAACAATCCTTTTTTCAGGTAGTCTTTATATTTTTGTTTTGACTGGTATAAAATCTTTTGGTGCCATTGCTCCAATTGGTGGACTTTCTTTATTATTTGGCTGGATTTTTCTTACGATTGGAGCCTGTAATAGTTCAAATCTTAATTAACAATAATTTTTATTAAGAAAGATAAGATGATAGATTAAGTGAAATTAAAAATAAAGCCATTTAACTCAACTATTTTTCAATTATACTCGAATCATAAACACTACCATCCTGGCGATGCAGGGATAGATTTATTCGTTCCTAATGAGATAACTATTGAAGGTAGACAAACCGCTCCAATTAATCTTCAAATTGCTTGTGAAATGGATGATGGTAGGCCTTATTTTTTAATTCCACGTTCGAGTATTTCAAAAACCCCTTTAAGATTATCTAATTCAATAGGATTAATTGATGGAGGTTATCGTGGAGAATTAATTGCATATTGTGATAACATTAGTAATGAGTCCTATACAGTATTAAGTGGTGAAAGATTATTTCAAATACTAAGAATGGATGGAGTCCCTTTAGAAATTGAATTGGTGAATGAATTAAGTGAAACAAGGAGAGGTAGTGGAGGATTTGGGAGTACTGGTTCTTGAGTAAGATAAAAGACAAAAATTTAGCTGATAAGGGTCGAAAGGCTTTGGTATGGGCTCAAGAAAATATGCCAATATTAAATAGTATTCGAGAGAGATTTGAAGAAAGTAAGCCTTTTAAAGGAATATCTATTGGGGTCTCAATGCATATTGAACAAAAGACTGGGGTTTTACTTCAGACATTGCATAGTGGAGGTGCAGAAATTACAGCTAGTTCTTCTAATCCACTAACTACTGATGATGCAGTCGCTGCTACACTAAGTGAAAATATGAATATTTTTGCATGGTCAACACAGACAAAGGATGAATATTATGAATGTATTGATTTAGTTATTCGCTCAGCACCAAATATTACTCTAGATGATGGTGGAGATCTTAACTTCCTACTACATTCAAAATATCCATCTTTATTAAAGGAAGTTCTTGGGGGTTGTGAAGAAACAACTACAGGATATATTAGATTAAAGGCTATGAAAGAAGATGGGGAATTAAAAATACCAATAATAGCTGTAAATAATGCTTACTCAAAATATCTTTTTGATAATCGATATGGAACTGGTCAAAGTGTAATAGATGCTATTGCATCAGCGACAAATATGTTGGTTGCTGGAAAAACTATAGTTGTAATCGGTTATGGTTGGGTTGGCAGGGGAATTGCTATGCGACTTAAAGGGATGGGCGCTAGAGTTATTGTTGTTGAAACAGCATCATCGGGTATGCAGGAAGGTCAGTCAGGTTTTCATCGTGGGTTAGAGGCATTATATGATGGTAATTGGGTAATGTCTATGGAAGAGGCTGCTGGTATTGGAGATATTTTTATTACAGCAACTGGAAATAAACATGTTATATCGAGACACCACTTCAAGTTAATGAAAGACAATGTTATTCTTTCTAATGCTGGTCATTTTAATAATGAGATTGATGTTGATGGTCTTAAAGATATGTGTAAAGAGTCAAAAGAAATCATGACAAATTTAGTTCGTTATCGATTAAAAAATGGTAAGAGCGTTATACTACTTTCAGATGGTAGACTAGTAAATTTGGTCCGTCCAACCGGACATGGACATCCAATTGAGATTATGGATGGCAGTTTTGCTGTGCAAGCTCTTTGTGTAGAATATCTAGCAACATTAGAAGAGAAATTATCTCCTAATATTTATAATGTTCCAGAATTGCTTGATGAAGAAGTTGCTAGACTAGCGCTTATTTCCCATGGGATTAACCTTCAAAAACCAACTCCCCAACAGGTAGAGTATTCTAAACATTGGGAAGAAGGTACCTAATAATATTTTAAAGCTATTATTAATAGAAAAGCACAATGAAGATTCTTTTTTTCATTGTGCTAATTATTATTTGGCACTCATATAAAAAGAGTGCTAATTTAGTTAGCTCTAATCAATCTGGTTAGAGTATGTTAACTAACAATAAAGGAGACAACAAGAAATGGCACTGAAAATTAAGCCTTTGGCTGACAGAGTCGTTGTCGAACCTGCAGAGGCTGAAGAGGTATCTGCTGGTGGGATTATTCTTCCCGATACTGCTCAGGAAAAGCCTCAGCAAGGGAAGATCGTTGCTGTTGGACCTGGTAAAGTAAGTGATTCAGGAAATTTAGTTGAGCCTACTTTAAAAGCTGGTGACAGCGTCCTATATGGTAAGTACTCTGGAACTGAAGTAACCATTGATGGCAATGAGTACTCAATAATGCGCGAGAGTGATATCCTCGCAATCCTATAAAATAGAACTATTCAGAGGAGAATAAATAATGGCGAAACAGATTGAATTCGACGCTGATGCCCGTTCAGCTTTGAAAGCTGGTGTTGACAAACTAGCTAATGCGGTTAAAGTAACTTTAGGGCCACGGGGTCGCAATGTCGTCATCGACAAAAAGTTTGGTGCTCCTACGTCCACCAAGGATGGTGTGACTGTTGCTAAGGAGATTGAACTTGAAAATAATATTGAAAACATGGGAGCCCAGATGGTTCGTGAAGTTGCTTCAAAAACTTCCGATGTAGCTGGTGATGGTACAACAACGGCGACCATTATTGCTCAAGCAATAATTCGTGAGGGAATGAAAAATGTAACCGCTGGTGCAAATCCTATGGAGATAAAACGTGGCATAGATGCGGCTGTTTCAGTGGTTGTAGAAGGTCTTCAGGGACAAAGTAAAGATCTTCCAGGTAAAACTGAAATTGCTCAGGTTGCAAGTATTTCTGCAAATAATGATCCTGAGATAGGTAATCTTATTGCTGATGCAATGGAAAAAGTTGGAAAAGATGGAGTGATTACTGTTGAAGAAGCAAAGTCTACGGAAACTTCTTTAGAAGTAGTAGAAGGAATGCAATTTGATCGTGGTTATTTGTCACCCTATTTTGTAACAAATTCAGATAATATGGAAGCTGACTTAGATGATCCTGCTATTCTGATTCACGATAAGAAAATCAGTACTATGAAAGACCTTCTTCCGATTCTTGAAAAGACATCTCAAGCTGGTAAAAGCTTGTTGATTATTGCTGAGGATGTTGAAGGTGAAGCAATTGCTACTCTTGTAGTCAATAAGCTTCGTGGTACATTAAAAGTTGCAGCTGTAAAAGCTCCAGGCTTTGGTGATCGTCGTAAAGCAATGCTTCAAGATATAGCTGTTCTTACTGGTGGAACTGTGATTTCAGAAGAGCAGGGATATAAACTGGAGAATGCTACACTTTCTTATCTTGGAACAGCTAAACGCGTTGTGATTGATAAGGATAATACGACTGTTGTTTCTGGTGCTGGAAAATCTGATATGATCAAAGCTCGAATAAATGAGATCAAAGTTCAGATTGATAAAAGTACTTCTGATTATGACAAGGAAAAGCTACAAGAAAGACTTGCCAAATTATCTGGTGGTGTAGCTGTTCTTAATGTTGGTGCGGCAACAGAAGTTGAGATGAAGGAAAAGAAGGCACGCGTTGAGGATGCACTTCACGCTACCCGTGCAGCTGTAGAAGAAGGTATTGTTCCAGGCGGTGGTGTTGCTTTAGTTCGTACTTTGGATAAGGTAAGTAAAATGAAGCTTAGTGATGAACAGATGGTTGGCGTTAATATTGTATTGCGTTCATTAGAAGAGCCACTTCGCCAAATTGCGAACAATGCTGGTCATGAAGCCTCAATTGTTTTGCAACAAGTTAAAGAAGGTAAAGGTGATCATGGTTTCGATGCTTATAGTGAGCAATATGTTAATATGTTCGAAGCTGGTATTATTGATCCTACCAAAGTTACCAGAGTTGCAATTCAAATGGCTGCATCTATAGCTGGTTTGCTATTGACAACTGAAGCAGTAATTTCTGATATTCCGGAGAAGGATCCCCCCCCTATGCCTCCTATGCCTCCTGGTGGTGATATGGGTGGAATGGGTGGAATGATGTAATCTACTCTTTTAGTAGTAATTCTGTTGAAGAAGCCTTTTGCTTTTGCGAAAGGCTTCTTTTTTTTTTTTTATAAATTTAAATTTTTCATTTCTTCAACTTGTCTTACCATCGATAGAAACCTAAATTCTTTCCTATGGGAACGATCAGAATGAAAAAGATAACTTTCTATGGTTACCATGGAGTAGATGAATCTGAACGTAAGTGTGGTGGAACCTTTGAGATTGACCTTGAAATTAAAGCAAATTATTTGAAATCAATGGTCTCAGATCGATTGAAAGATAGTATCGATTACTGCAAAATTTATGAATGTGTCAGGGATTCCTTTTTTGAAAAACGATTTCATCTTTTAGAAGCATTAGCTACCCATATTGTTAATTCTTTAATGAATGATTATCCATTAGATTCTATAAAAATTATTGTACGGAAACCACATGCTCCAGTAAATGGTTTGATAGAAAGTGTAGAGTTTGAGTTTGAAAAGGAAAGAAATAATGACTGATGTTTACCTTAGCCTTGGGTCAAATATCCAACCAAGGCTCAAAAATTTACATTCAGCTATAAACTCAATAAATGAAATTCCAAAAACTTTTGTAAGAGAAATCTCCTCAATTTATAGAACTGAACCTTTTGCGTCAAAATCTCAACCATTTTATTTTAATTCTGCTGTTTTGTTACAAACCAAACTTTCACCCGGTCCATTATTAGATCAATTTGGAATGATTGAAGAGAGTCATGGAAGACCATCAATTAGGGAAAAAAATAAATCTAGGACACTTGATATTGACATCATTTTTTTTGGCAACACTATTCTTAATACAAAAAATCTAAAATTACCTCATCCGTTTTATTCTCAAAGGCGTTTTGTTCTTATACCTTTAAGTGAGATTTCCCCTGAATTAATTTGCCCTGATACAAAAAAATCTATAACTGAGACTTTAGCTTGTTGTAATGATAATTCTGATGTGGAAATTATTTGTAGGCCATTGCAATGAAAAATTTGTATTATGTAGCTATAGAAGGTGTTATTGGTGTAGGGAAGACTAGTCTTGCTGGACTTCTTGAAGAAAGATTAAATGCGAAATTAATCTTAGAAAAATTTGATGAAAATCCATTTTTATCAGATTTTTACATTGATCCTGAAAGATATTCTTTTCAAACACAACTTTTTTTTCTTCTTAGTCGTTACCGTCAACAACAAGAATTGAGACAAATAAACGTTTTTCATAATTTAATTATTTCCGATTATATGTTCGTAAAGGATCGTTTATTTGCTTCCTTAAATCTTGATGAAAAAGAAATGTCCTTGTATGATTCTATTGCGAAAATTTTGGAAAAAAATATAATCAATCCTGATCTTGTAATTTATCTTCAAGCAGACACCCAAAGATTGATGGAGAGGATTGTTATGCGAGATAGAGAATTTGAAAAGAATATCTCATCGGATTATATAGAAGGGCTTAATCAAGTTTATAATGAGTATTTTTTTAGATTTCAAGATTGTCCTTTACTTATAATTAATACCAATGATATAGATTTTGTTCATAATAAAAAAGACCTTGAAGAAGTAATTAGTTATATTAGGAAACCTGTTAGTGGAACAAAATTTTATAATCCTGTTACTGATATATAATGTTTAAAATCATCTCGCTTTTTTTGGTAGGTTATCTAGTTTATAAATTAATTAATTTGAAAAAGTTTCTCTTTAATTCATACAGAAGTGTTTATAAAAAAGAAAGTTCAATTCTTGGAATTCGTGATGAAGATATTCGCGAAGCAGAATTTAAAGATATAGAAAGGGAGGATATATAATGTTTAACAAAATAAAAAAATTACTTGATAATAAATTTGATTTTGGAATTCTATTGTTAAGATTGTTCTCTGGTTATCTGATGATAGTTAATCATGGTTATGGGAAAATTATAGGAGGTCCTGATAAATGGGAAAAAATAGGTGGAGCAATGGAGATATTTGGTATTTATTTTTTTCCTACGTTTTGGGGATTTATGGCATCATTTTCTGAAAGTGTTTGCGCTTTTTTTCTTATTTTTGGGTTATTTACTGTTCCATCAACCTTTTTGCTTTCAATTACAATGTTTGTTGCAGCATATGGACATATTATTGATGGTGAAAACGCTGAAAAAGCTTTTCTATTTGGGGTAATTTTTCTATTTATAATGTTAACTGGTTCAGGTAGATATAGTTTAGATGGGAAATTTTTTACTCATCAAGAAAAATGAAGTATGAAAAACATATTTTTATTTGTACAAATGAGAGATCACCTGATAGTGGACAAGGTTCCTGTTCTTTAGTTGGTGGGAAGGATATAAGATATGAATTTGTAAAACTAATTAATAATCATGGACTTAAAGCTAAGGTTCGCTCAAATAAGACTGGATGTCTAGATGCCTGTGAATTAGGTCCTATATTGGTAATTTATCCTAGTGGATTTTGGTATGTAGGGTTTACTGCTGATGATGTACATGAAATTTTTGAAAAATCTGTTCTCAAAGATGAGCCTATAGAAAGAATTCTTGCAAACTCTAAGACTTGGGAAAAATTGGAAAAAATCAGGAAATCAGAGTCTAGCCTTAAATAAATCGAATTTTGTCAAGCTTTTTATTAATTAGAATTTCAGCAAAATTCAAATCTATCTGATTCACATTTTTTATATTAGCACATAGTTTTTTAAGAATTTTTTCTTGTATTTTACTTCTTTTTTGACAAATAGTATATGGAATCCGATTAAAAACTACCATTGAATATCGAGGAATAAATTGATTGGGGAAATTACGTTCAAGAATAAATTCAACTTCTTTTTTAATCAAAAATTTTGGATCCATTGTTTCGTTTCGCATTTCATAATAATTCTCTATAGCCATTTCTGAAATCGCATCCATCTCAGGCTTTCTATTTTGGGAAAGTTGCGAAAAAACTTTTTCCCATTCATTGTCATACTTTTTTAGTAAACTATCAAAAATTGTACAATCTTCAAATGCGGCATTAATTCCTTGACCAAAAAATGGAGCGATAGTATGGGCAGCATCACCTAGTAATAGAAATTTGTCTTTGATATTCCAAGGCTGGCAATTTATAGTGTAAAGATTTCCAGTAGGTTTATTAATAAATTGATTTTCGAAGTCCTTCATAACGGGAATCAGATCGGGAAAGACATTTTTAAAAAATTTTAAAAAATTTTGTCCTGATTTAAGTGATAGAAAACTAATTGGTCCTTTTTTTGGAAGAAAAAGGGTACATGTGAAACTTCCATCAAAATTAGGAAGTGCGATTAACATAAATTTTTCTCTAGGCCAAATATGTAGCATATTTGAATCAAGCCTATAATCTCCATCGTAAGTAGGTGGTATTATTAATTCTTTATAACCGTGTTCAAGTATTTCAACTTTTTCTTCAAAACCATTCATTCCAGTCATTTTTTTTCTGATAATCGATTTAGATCCATCAGTAGCAAAAATATGAGATGCAGATCTGATGGATATCTTACCATTCAATTTACTCTTATGTTTAATCTTTCCACTAATAAGATCAGCATCTAAACATTGTTCATTGAAAAAGATTTTAACTTTTCCAGTTTCTTCTGATGAGGATAAAAGAATTTTGTTCAATTTTGATCTTGATATAGAATATATTACTTGATTTTTCTTTTGACCGTACTTCTGAAAGGTTGTTTTACCATCAGTCTTATGTATAAGGCGTCCTCTCAAAGGTATTGCTTCATTTAAGATAGATTGTTTTATACCAACTTGTTTTAAAGCGTGTAATCCCCTTTCTGTAATAGCTAGGTTAATAGATCTTCCATTTGAGATCTCATTTAATCGTATATCATTTCGACTTTCGATAATTGTTGAGGAATAATTTCGTTTGGCAAGAAATAGTGATAAAATAGGTCCAACTAAGCCACCTCCTATAATGACAATTTCCTTTTTATTTGACATTACATATAATAGTATTTAAAATTTTTACAAATTTATAGATTTCGTTAAATGAATTATATAAAGGTACAGGAGCAAGTCGAATTAAATTTGGTTCACGGTAATCGCAAATCACATCATTTTCAATTAATTGTTCAAAAACCTTTTTTCCTTTTAAATGAAATAGAAGTGAGGTTTGAGAACCTCGTTCTTTTTTATTTCTAGGTGTTATTATTTCAAAAACATTTTTACTATTGAGATCATCAAGTAAAAATTCTAAATAATCTGCCATTTTAATGCTTTTTTTTATTAATGAAATGAGACCTGATTCTTTAAAAATATCAAGTGATGAAATTAGAGATGCCGCTGATAATATATTTATATTGCTAATCTGCCATCCTTCAGCTCCTAGAATAGGTTTAAATTTGGAAGGCATTTTAAACCTTGATTCTCTCTCATGCCCCCACCATCCAGTTAACCTTTGAAGATCAGTTCGCAAAGCATGTCTTTCATGAATAAAAATGGAGCCAATACTTCCCGGTCCACCATTTAGATATTTATAATTACACCATGCTGCAAAATCCACATTCCAGTTATGTAGCTTAAGTTCAACATTACCAGCTGCATGTGCCAAATCAAAACCAACTATGCATCCTTTTTCCTGACCTATATTGGTTATTTTTTTAATGTTAAATAGTTGACCAGAATAGTAATTGATACCTCCGATAAGAATTAATGCTATAGAATCACCCTCTGTTTCTATGAGTTTTTGTATATCCTCATGGTGAATTGTATTTTCTCCTTTTCGTGCTTTTATTTTGATAATTGCATCTTTAGGGTTAAGACCATGTAGCTGAACTTGGGATGCTATTGCATATTGATCAGAAGGAAATGCCTTTTCTTCAATCAAAATTTTATACCGTTCCTTTGAAGGACGATAGAATGTTATCATAAGTAAATGTAGATTAATAGTAAGTGAATTCATTGCAACAACTTCAGATTCTAATCCACCTACTATATTAGCTAATTTCTTATTTAAATTTTTTTCATAAATAGACCATGGTCTATTCCCATGACTATGTCCTCTAGAAGCTAAAGTTTCCCAATTTTCCATCTCATCCAACACAGCTTTCTTTGCAGTTTTGGGTTGTAAACCAAGAGAATTACCCAAAAAATAAATTAAATCATTTCCATGTTTTTGAGATTTCGGTATGTGAAATTTATTCCTATATAGAGCTAAAGGATCATCTAAATCTAATTGTTTAGAAAATTTTTCCCCCTTTTTGAAATTGATCATATAATAAAAATTTAGAATATTTACATTAAAACAAAACCAAGATGATGCTTTAAATCTTATAGGTAAAAGTCATTATTGCTATTAGTTGTTAATTCTTTTATTTACTTTAATTATGAATGAATATTTTAATGGTTTTTCTACAATAATGATTTTTGGCAAAAAAGTTTTATATAGTAATGATCAATTTGGTTTAGACATAACTTCACCACATTCCTTGCAGGTTCGATATTTTTGGTTGTCCCAAAAACGATTGAGAATAGGTGGTAAATCATCTACAATATTTTTTAATAGAAAAAATTCTTCATAAAGTTTCGAATTGCAATTTTCACAAAACCACATAAAAGCATCTTTTTCACCTGGTCCGCGTTTTCGCTCAATTACGATACCTATGGTATTTTCAGGACGTTGTGGAGAATGTGGTGTTCTAGGAGGAAGAAGAAATATTTCTCCTTCTTGTATATGAATATCCTTTTGTTCATTATTGGTTATTATTTTTAAAACGATATCACCTTCAATTTGATAGAAAAATTCTTCTCCTTCTTCATAATGATAGTCTTTACGTGCATTTGGTCCTCCAACAACCATAATAATAAATTCAGCATTTTCATAAATACATTTGTTTCCCACAGGCGGTTTAAGAAGTTCACGATTATTCTCAATCCATTCTTTGATATTTATTGGTAGGGGTAATTTTTTCATGTTATAACGCCTTTAATTAATAAATATTATTCAATTATATTCCTTTTATCTCAATTCTAATTTTAAATCAACACTTTTAGCTTGATTGGTAAGAGCACCAATAGAAACAGCATCAATACCGGTGCATACATAGTCTGGGAGTTTTTCAAGTGTTATTGAACCAGAAGATTCAATGAATATTGAATCTCCATCTTGCAAATTACGTATTAATTTTACACAAGCTTTAGTTTCATCGGGTGACATATTATCTAGAAGAAAGCCATCTAATTCTATGTCTTTTGCCTCTTCTATCTGTTCAATAGAATCAACTTCAAGCTCAACAGGAATTTTCGGATGGATACTTCTTGTAAATGCTTCAGCATTTTTCAATCCTCCAGCTGCTAATATATGATTATCCTTAATGAGGACAGCTGATGACAAATCCATACGGTGATTATATGCACCTCCACAAGCGACGGCATATTTTTCTAACCGTCTTAATCCAGGTGTTGTTTTTCTGGTATCAAGAATTTTAAAACCTGGGGGGGATGGTATATTAACATATTTTCTTACGTTTGAAGCAATACCACATAATCTTTGCATTAAGTTTAATACAACTCTTTCTCGTGTTAATATATCTCTAAGAGATCCTTCAATGGTAGCTAGTTTTGTTCCTTTCACTACATTGTCTCCATCATTAGCAAGTATATTAACCTTAGTTAAGTCAGCAAAACAGTGCCGTAGAACTTCAGCTCCAGAAAAAATGGTATTCTCACAACTTAAAATGTCAGCTTTCCCTATGTCTTCAGGAGGAATAAACGATTCTGTTGTTAAATCTCCATATGGAGCGTCCTCAGAAAAGAAACGGAGTACTTGATTCCTAACCCATTCTCCATCTAGGGAAAGTATTTGGTCAAATTGAATACGTTTTATGTTAGTTTTCCTCCATTTTATAAAGACAAAAGTTTCCCGCCATCAACTGGGAGATTTATGCCATTTATATAAGAAGCAGCCGGTGATGCCAGAAAGGCAATGGCATATGCTATTTCTTCTGGCTGAGCTATTCGTCCCACAGGTATTTCGGCTATAATTTCTTGATTTATTGTATGTGAATTTAAACCTCTTTTAGATGCAATATCTGATATAAGAGCTTTTAGACGTTTTGTATTAGTAGGTCCTGGCAATACATTGTTAACTGTAATTCCAAAGGCCGATACTTCCCGAGATAGGGTTTTAGCCCAGTTTGCTACAGCACCTCTAGTTACATTTGATACTCCTAGACCAGGAATGGGTTCCTTTACAGAGGTCGAGATTACATTAATTATTCTGCCATATCCATTTGTTTTCATTCCAGGCAAAACTGCTTTTGTAATAATATGATTACAGATTAAATGCTTTAAATAAGCCTGAATAAATTGCTCATTTTTAGATTTTGTAATTTCCCCTGATGGTGGCCCTCCTGTGTTATTAACAAGAATATGGAAGGGACCATGACGACTAACATGAGAATTTATCCTTTCATCAACAAGTTTTTCATCTCCGAAATCAACACATACAGCTTGATGTCCACTGCCATTAAGAGAGTCACGCAACTGTATTAAGGCTTCCTCATTTCTTGCTACTAAAGTAACGGTGGCTCCAAGAGTTACTAATTCTTCAGCTGTAGCTTTGCCAATTCCTTGGGTACCACCACAGATTATGGCTTTATATCCAGATAAATTTGTATCCATTAAATTAATTATTTATTAAATCAGTTTAATTTAATTTTCATATTAACCACCGAAATGTAAAGAATAATCTATGAGTTTAATATATCAGAAATGATGGATAAACGTTTTTATTTTGTGCCCGGAACAGGAATCGAACCTGCACCTCATTGCTGAGACATGACCCTGAATCATGCGTGTCTACCAATTTCACCATCCGGGCTTTGCAAAAAACAGTTTATAATATAATGTTTTACAAGTTGATTTAAATTAGGATAACAGCCAAACATGTTTATAACCAATGTCATTTATTGAAAAAATAAGTCAACATCGTTTGATACCTCTTTTTTATCATAATGATGTAGAGGTATGTAAGAAGGTTTTAGATGCTATAATTAATTCTAACTTGCCAATTTTAGAATTTGCTAATAGAGGTCCTAAATCAATTGAGAATTTTGAACACCTAAACAATCATATAGGGACCAATTCAAATTTTTTGTTAGGCGCTGGCTCGGTGAAAAATTCCAAAGAAGCTGAAACTTTTATTAAAGTTGGAGCAAAGTTTATAGTTTCTCCTTTCTTAGATAAATCAATAGGCATTATATGTGCAAAACATAATGTTTCTTGGATACCTGGTTGTGGAACATTAACAGAAATGATTATTGCAGAAAATTCTGGAGCTGAATTGATCAAATTGTTTCCAGCCTCTGTGTTTGGCCCTAAATTTATTTCAGCAGTTTTAGCTCCTTGCCCAAATTTAAAAATAATGCCAACGGGTGGTGTTACTACTAAGATTGACAATTTGATTGAATGGTTTCAATCAGGAGCGTATTGTTTGGGTATGGGATCAAAATTAATATCAAAAAAATATTTGATTAATCATGATTTTAAAGGTTTACAAAAGCATATTCTTCAAGTGATCAAAAAAATAGAATTAGCTAAGGATAAATTATGAATATAAAAGAAATAGAAAATTGTCAATATGATCTGTTATCACTTGGTGAAGTTATGTTAAGAATGGATCCTGGTGAAGGTAGGATTAGGACTACTAGATTATTCAAAGTTTGGGAAGGAGGTGGTGAATACAATGTTGCTAGAGCAATGAATAAATGTTTTAAGAAAAGAAGTGCTATAGTTACCTCATTTGTGAACAATGAAGTGGGAAAATTAATTGAGGATCTTATTCTTCAAGGAGGAGTAGATACTAAATATATTAAATGGAAGGATTTTGATGGGATAGGAAGATCAGCTAGAAATGGGATTAATTTTACTGAGAAGGGATTCGGTGTGCGAGGTGCACTTGGTTGTTCAGATAGAGGTAATACGGCTATATCTCAACTTAAACCAGGAGATATAGATTGGGATAATATTTTTAATAATGGTGTAAGATGGTTTCATACTGGCGGAATTTTTGCGGGTCTTTCAGAAAAGGCTCCCTCGGTAATATTAGAAGCGATGGAGTCAGCAAAATCTCATAATACAATTATCAGTTATGATTTGAATTATAGAGAATCATTATGGCAATCATCAGGTGGTAAAATAGCTTGTCAAAAAATAAACAATAAAATAATTAATTATGTAGATGTCCTAATTGGGAATGAAGAAGATTTTACCTCATGTTTAGGTTTTAAGGTTAAGGGTATTGAAAAGGATTTATCATCTTTACCCATTGATGGATTTAAATCAATGGTTAAAGATGTCAGTAGGAAATATGAAAATCTAAAAATAATTGGGACAACTCTTAGAAGTGTGAAAAATGCCGGTATTAATGATTGGAGTGCAATCGCATGGGGTAAAAAGGAAGGCTTTGTAGAATCCGTAGCTATGCCAGACTTACCAATTTATGATCGTGTTGGAGGAGGAGATGGGTTTGCTTCAGGTATGATCTTTGGTATATTGGAAGATCTAGGGCTTGAAAAAGCTGTTAATTATGGAACTGCTCATGGCGCATTAGCAATGACAACTCCAGGAGACACATCTATGGTTTCTTTTGATGAAGTAATAAGTTTAGCTGAGAATCCTAATTTTAGAGTAATTCGATAAATAGGAATTATTGTGGAAGATATTTTTTCAATAGAGAAAAAAGTAATTGTTATTACTGGAGGTGCTGGTTCATTAGGAGCTTCAATAGCTGAATATTTAGTTCAAAAAGGTGCTGTTCTTATAATTTTGGGTCGTACTTCTTCGACTCTGCTTAAACATGTTAATAAGCTAAATAAATTGATTCCTTCCTCCTCTTCGAGTTATACAGCAGATGTATTGAATGAAGAAAAATTAAAAGAAATTAGAGAAAATATTTTAAATCAATATGGTAGGATAGATGGTTTAATCAATGCTGCGGGTGGGAATTTAGCAGAAGCAACTCCAAATTCAGATCAAACCATTTTTGATATTTTACCAGATGATTTAAAAAAAGTCATTGATTTAAATTTAATGGGAACAGTTTTACCTTCATTTATATTTGGAAAAATTATGGCTAATCAACACTCTGGATCTATAATTAACATATCTTCTATGGCTTCTAAACAGGTCCTAACACGTGTTTTAGGTTATTCAATGGGGAAGGCAGGTGTTGAAATTTTTACTAAATGGATGGCAATGGAACTAGCTACAAAATTTGGGGAGAAAATGAGAGTAAATGCAATTGCTCCAGGTTTTTTTATAGGTAAACAAAACAAAGAATTATTACTTAATGAAGATGGGAGTTATACTCGGAGAGGTAGGAATATTATTAAAAAAACACCAATGGGTAGATTTGGATATGTTAGCGATCTAAATGGCTCAATTCAATATCTTTTGAGTGATGCGTCAAAATTTGTTACAGGAACAATACTGAATGTTGATGGTGGTTTTAGTTCTTTTTCAGGAATCTAATATAAAACTAGAATGTTGTTCTACTAAATGATGGAATATTTAGAAAAAACATTTCGATGGTTTGGTCCAGATTTTGGTATAACTCTGAATGATGTTAAACAAACTGGTGCAACGGGAGTTGTAACAGCATTGTATAATGTTCCTATTGGGGAGGTATGGAGTAGAGAAGAAATAAAAAGATTGAAGAAAAAAATTGAATCTTCAGGGCTTAAATGGTCAGTAGTAGAAAGTGTAAATGTCCATGAGAGCATCAAAACTTCTTCAGCTAACTCTAAAGAATACATTATCAATTATATTGAAACTTTACATAATTTATCTGAAAATGGAATAAAAACTGTATGTTACAATTTTATGCCAATTTTAGATTGGACAAGGACAGATCTTTTTTTTCCATTAAAGAATGGAAGTTATTCTTTACGTTATTTTAAGTCAGCAATAGCTGCTTTTGATTTATTCTTATTAAATAGAAAAGATGCAATAAATAATTACAATTCCAATACTATAGATGAAGCAAAAACATTATTTGACAATCTTTCTGAAGAGGAAAAAGGGACTCTTAAGGATACCATAATGGCTGGTGTACCTGGGACTAGAGATGTTTTTTCAATAGAAGAATTTAAATCTCGCCATGCCGAATATATTTCAATAGATGATATTCAGTTAAAAAAAAATTTAGTTAACTTTCATAAAAAGGTTATTCCTGAAGCTGAAAGTATTGGTGTAAAAATGTGTATTCATCCGGATGATCCACCATTTTCTATATTTGGATTACCAAGAGTAATTAATAACATATCTAATATTGAGAATATATTGAGAAAAGTACCGTCATATTATAATGGATTAACTTTTTGTTCTGGATCATTAGGGGCTAATCCAAAGAATAACCTCGCGAAAATTTTTAGGCTTTTTTCTGAAAGGGTACATTTTATTCATCTACGAAATATTCAATTAGAAGAAGATAAAAGTTTTTTCGAAACAGATCATTTGAACGGAAGTATAAATTTAGCTGAAATTATGGAATTAATAATTCAAGAACAGCTAAGAAGATATTCTGAAGGCAGTAGAGATGTTAATATTCCTATAAGATCTGACCATGGACCTTTGATGCTGGGAGATATTAAATTAAAAGAAAAATTTTATCCTGGATATTCTACGATAGGAAGAATGAAAGGTTTAGCTGAATTAACTGGTTTAGAATTAGGTTTAAGACATAAAATTTGCAGTTAAATAAAAAGGAAGTAAATGGAACTAGTTTCCTTTTTTAAAACATTTTTGTTTGTAAGGATGTGCATTAGTAATAATAATGTTGCAAGTATTAATTAAAGTTTTGATTACCTCTGTTATTATTGCTTTTGCTTCAGAGATTGCAAAAAAAGACACTTTTTTAGCAGGAATTATCGTATCGATGCCCATTATATCTATTCTATCGATATTATGGGTTTACATTGACACAAAAGACATTGACACTATAAATTCCCTATCGAATAGTATATTTTGGATGGTAATTCCTTCTCTTTCATTATTTGTTTCACTACCATTATTATTAAAAACAGGTATTAATTTTTATGTAGGAATGTTTTTATCTATTTTGATTACGATTAGCAGTTATTTTTTGTTAGTTCTTGTTCTTAATCGATCAGGTATTGATATTTAGTCTATTTGGAATGTGTAATAATATTTTTAAGGTAATAATGTTCATTAGATGCAATTATTTATGGATCTTATTTAACAATTAAGTTTAATGTTAGGACAAAATGCCTGATGAATCAAAAGCCATTGCCAGAAACAGAAAAGCTTTTCATGATTATGAAATAATTGAAAAGTTCGAGGCAGGTATGGAATTGCGTGGTTCAGAAGTTAAAAGCCTTAGAGAAGGTAAAGCGAACTTGCGTGATAGTTATGTAGTTATTCGAGGCAGTCAAATTAAACTTATTGGAATGCATATTGGTCATTATTCACATACAGGTTATCTGGGGCATGAACCTTATAGAGATAGAAAACTTCTTTTGCAAAGGATTGAAATTAGAAAATTAATTCGAAAAGTTTCTGTAAAAGGTATGACGATAATTCCGTTAAGTATATATTTTAAAAATGGTTGGGCTAAAGTTGAAATTGGTCTAGCAAAGAGTAAACGTTCTTACCAAAAGAAAAGAGTTATTGCAGATAGAGATCGAGCTAGAGATTTAGATCGTGAAATGAAAGATAGGAAATATTAATGTCAAAATTTGCTCCAATTAATGAACAAATGGATTTAATTCGAAGAGGTACTACAGAAATAATTTCTGAAGAAGAATTATTTAAACGTCTAGAGAATTCATTAAGCAGAAATAAACCTTTAATTGTAAAACTTGGTTGTGATCCAAGTCGTCCGGATCTTCATATTGGTCATTCTGTAGTATTGAAAAAACTAAGACATTTTCAAGATTTAGGACATCAATCGGTTTTAGTTATCGGTGATTTTACTGCTCTTATTGGAGATCCTTCTGGAAGGAATAAAACTAGACCACACCTAACATCAGTTCAAGTAGATAAATATGCTGAAACTTATATAGATCAAGCTGGTCGAATTTTAAAACTTAATAATCTCAGAATAGTTAGGAATAGTAATTGGTTAGGTAAGCTGAATTTCTATGATATAATTAAACTTTCAAGTCACTATACGGTTGCACGTATGTTGGAACGAGATGATTTTGAGAAAAGATATAAGAACAAAGTTCCTATTTCAATTCACGAATTTCTTTATCCTCTTGCCCAGGCAATGGATTCAGTTGAATTAACTTCTGATATTGAATTAGGGGGAACTGATCAAAAATTCAATTTATTAGTTGGTAGACATCTGCAGAAAGATTTTGGTCAAGCCCCGCAAATTGTAATTACGACACCTTTATTAGAAGGAACAGATGGAATTAGAAAAATGTCAAAATCTTATGATAATTATATAGGTATAACAGAAACTCCTTCTGAAATGTATGGAAAAACCATGTCAATACCTGATAATTTAATTCATCGATATTTTTTATTTGCAACAGATATAGAAGAAAACAAAATAAATGAGATCACAGTTAAGATGAATAGTGGGGATATAAATCCTCGAGATGTTAAGCGAGAATTAGCTAGAAATATTGTAGAATTATATTATGACAAGAAGTTAGCTGATTATGCTGAAAAAGATTTTGATAAAATTTTTCTTAAATCTGAAACCCCGGAAAATATAAATGAATGGAGTGCTGGTAGTAATAAAGCTACAATTCTTTCTATAATGTGTGATTCAAAGTTAATTGAGTCTAGACGTGAGGCTCGTCGGCTTATAAACCAAGGCGCTGTAAGTATTAATAATAATAAGATCAAAGATATAACTGAGATGATAGATCTAACATCTTCAGTAGTTCTTAAAGTTGGTAAACGAAAATTTCTACGTATTGTATCCTGATTTTTTTATTCTGCTTCACTTCCTAGTTTTATCTAATAAATGTATAAAGTTATATTTAAAGGTTGAATCTACTTAAAAATATTTGTTGGAGGACAAAATGGAAAAGAATGTTTTAGAGTTTACAGACGGTGAATTTGATTCTGATGTACTTTCTTCAGAAACACCAGTGCTTGTTGACTTCTGGGCTGAATGGTGTGGACCTTGTCGCATGATAGGCCCAATTGTAGAAGAGATTGCAAATGAATATTCAGGTCGAATAAAAGTTGGAAAAATGAATGTTGATCATAATCCTGAAGTACCACCCAAATATGGTATAAGAAGTATACCAAGTCTCTTAGTATTTAAAGATGGTGCTGTATCAGATCAAATTGTTGGTGCTGTTCCCAAGAATAACATTACTAACATCCTAGATAGGATCTTGACTGATTAATGTTAAATAAGGTTGTAATTATTGGTTCAGGACCAGCAGGTTTAACAGCAGCAATTTACTGTGCCAGAGCTAACCTAAATCCAATAGTATTTGAAGGTAACCAGCCTGGAGGTCAATTGACAATTACTACTGATGTTGAAAACTATCCTGGTTTTCCTGATGGTATAATGGGACCAGCTCTAATGGATTTATTCAGGAATCAAGCTATTCGTTTTGGTGCCAATTGTCACTTTAAAGAAGTGACTAAGGTAGATTTTGGTAAAAGACCATTTAAAATATGGGTAGGTAATGAACTTTTTGAATCTGAGTCAGTTATCGTGTCTACTGGTGCATCTGCACGCCTACTAGGGCTAAAATCTGAATTTGAATTAATGGGTAATGGTGTTTCAGCATGCGCTACTTGTGATGGGTTTTTTTTTAAGGATAAACATGTAATTGTTATAGGTGGCGGAGATTCTGCTATGGAAGAAGCTATTTTTTTGACAAAATTTGCGAGCAAAGTAACAGTAGTGCATCGACGTAATGAATTAAGAGCATCGAAAATCATGCAAGACCGTGCTGAAAATAATAAAAAAATAGAATTCGTATGGAATGTTCTAATTGACAAAATTTATGGAACTAAAGAAAGTGGTGTTAGTGGTGTTAGAATGAAGAATGTTCTTTCAGGGAAAACACATGATTTTGATTGCCAAGGTGTATTTTTGGCGATTGGTCATAAACCAAACACTTCTATTTTTACAGGACAGTTAGATACTGATGAAAAAGACTATATAATTACAGATGGATCCTCTAAAACTTCCATTGATGGTGTTTTTGCTTCAGGAGATGTCCAAGATCGTATTTATAGACAGGCTGTGACCGCCGCAGGAAGTGGATGTATGGCTGCAATTGATGCTGAAAGATTCCTTGAATCTCAGCATTAATTTTATGCGGATAATTTATTTCTTTAAACTATCCCAAAAGTATTTTGTATCGAAAGGATTTTAATGAATAAGATTCAAGAGCCAATTTTTGAATTAAATAATATAAGAGTTGATTTTGAGAACAAAAGTGTGCTCAAAATTGGAAATTTTAAATTTCATCGAGGAACAGTATATGGGATCACGGGTCCAGTAGGTTCTGGAAAGTCTACTTTCATTAATTTACTTAGTGGGAAAACCTTCCCAACTAAAGGTGAAGTACTATTTGAAAGAGATTATTATAAAAAAAACTGGGTAGGTAAAATCAAACTCCCTGATAATATAATTATTTGTGATAAAAATGGTTTTTCATCCTCCCTTTCTGTAATGGAGATATTAAAAAACCAATTTGGAGATAGGATTAAAGAGTTAAAAAAACAATATTATTCTAATAATACAAAATCCCTGGAATGGCATACTCCAATTAAATATCTATCCTCAGGCCAACTTGAAAAGTTAGCTCTTGTTTATTCAATAGAATCAGATCCGAAAGTTCTTATTATTGATAATTACGGGAAACATTTAGACCCTGAAATTTTACAAGATTTCAATAAAAAGTTAAATCACATTGCTCGAGCTAGAGGTGTAACGATTATATTAGCTAGTAGCTATTTTAAAGATATTATTCCTTGCCTAAGTGTCTTGCTTTCCCTTGATAACGGTCACTTATCTAAAGTAAGATCATTTAAGCGACAGGTTAAGCGTAAGTCGAAGCCTTGAATTGGACTGGACTTATAACTAGTCCTATTTATTTAAAACATTTTACCGGTAAATCGCATCCGGAATGTCAAGATCGATTAAAGTATATAGATAAGATTCTTCAATCATCAATAATTTGGGATAATATTCATAAAATAAAACCTCGACCAGCTACATTTGGTGAATTAATAAATATTCATTCCGAATCTTATGTAAAAGAAATTGAAATGAAATGTAAATCTGGTATCTTAAAGGATGGAGATACATTTATTTGTAAAGATTCTTATACAGTAGCAAGCTTTGCTGCTGGTGGCGTAATCAAAGCTGTGGAAATGATTTTTGAAGAAAAAATATATAATGCTTTCTGTGCTATTCGTCCTCCTGGGCATCATGCTGAAAAAGATTCAGCAATGGGTTTTTGTATCTTTAATAATGCAGCTATTGCTGCAAAGATTGCGCAAATAAAATTTGATGCTGAGAGAATATTTATATTAGATTGGGATGTTCATCATGGAAATGGGATTCAACACATTTTTGAATATGATTCATCAGTGTTTTATATGAGTCTTCATCAGTATCCTTTTTATCCTGGATCAGGGTCTAAAGATGAAAAAGGAAAAGGAGACGGTTTAGGTTTTACATTAAATTTCCCGTTGAACGCTGGAAGTGGAGATGAAGTATATTTAGATATAATGAGTAATGCACTTCCTGATATTGTTATGGCTTTTAATCCAGACTTAATAATTTTATCTGCTGGATTTGATGCTCATACATTTGATCCACTTGGAAATATGAATGTTTCAACTGAATGTTTTGCTAAAATGACAGAAATTATTATCGACCTTGCTATTGAGACTTGTGGAGGAAAAGTTTTATCTATTTTAGAAGGTGGTTACAATCTTTCTAGTCTTGCTGAATCGGTTGAAATGCATGTAATGAAATTAATGGAGAAAGCCAATGACTGATTACCCCAGTAAATTTATTTTACTTATTCTAGATGGATTAGGTCTTAGAGATGTTACTGAAAATAACGCTTTTCGTTTAGCAAGGACACCTACTTTTGACAGGCTCTTTAACACATGCCCTTGGTCTATTCTAGATGCATCTCAGAATTCCGTGGGATTGCCTAATGGTGTTATTGGAAATTCTGAAGTTGGACATATGACTATCGGTTCCGGTAGAATAATAAAGCAAGATTTAGTAAGGATAAATGATGAAATTAAAAGTGATAGACTTAAAGATAACAATGAGATAAAAAAACTTTTCTCTTTTGTTAAAGAAAGGAATTCAAACCTACATCTAATGGGATTAGTTTCTGATGGAGGAGTACATAGTCATCTTAACCATATTCTTCCTATATTAAAATGTGCTAAGATCTTTGGTGTTAAAAATGTTTATATACATTTCATTAGTGATGGAAGAGATACTTCCCCATATGGATCACTTGATTATTATAAAATTTTAAATAAAGCAATTATGGATGTAGGTATTGGGGAAATAGCTACAATAATTGGAAGGTACTATGCAATGGATAGGGATAAGCGTTGGGATAGGACAGAATCAGCTTATGATCTATATATTTTAGGGAAAGGTGAAAAAATTGATACAGTTGAAAATGCTATTGTTCAATCTCATGCTGATGGAATAACAGATGAATTTATTAAACCCTTTATCATCAATGGGATAGATGGTAGAATTGGTCCTGATGATGCTGTCCTTTGTTTTAATTATCGAGCGGATAGAATGAGGCAAATTTGTTCAGCTCTAGGTAGTGATAATTTCATTGATTTCAAAAGAGAAACACCTCCTGTTCGCTTAACTTCGATGACTTCCTATCATAAAGATTATAATTTTCCAATTTTATTTCGGGATAAAAAAATTGACATGAAACTAGGACAGGTAATTGAAAAATTAGGCTTAAGACAATTAAGAGTAGCTGAAACTGAGAAATATGCACATGTTACTTACTTCCTTAATGGAGGAGATGAGGATCCTTATGATGCAGAAGAAAGACTTTTGGTTCCTTCACCAAAAGTAGCCACATATGACCTTCAGCCAGAAATGAGTGCTTTTGGAATTCGAGATGCTGTATTAAATGCTATGCATAAGGAACAAAGTGATGCGATAGTTATGAATATTGCTAATACAGATATGGTTGGTCATACAGGAAACCTTAAGGCAACTATAAGAGCTGCTGAAGTTGCAGATGAAGTATTAGGGGATATTTTAAAAATGGCTGAAAGTAAGAGAACTATAGCATTCGTCACAGCTGATCATGGAAATTGTGAGGTTATGTTAGATGAATCTACAGGTAGGAAACATACAGCTCATACATTAAATCCTGTTCCTTTTATTGTTGTAAATGGTCCAAAAGAATTAAAATTACGTTCTAATGGAGGACTCTCTGATGTATCTCCAACGATACTTAATTCAATTGGAGCTAAAATACCTCAAGAAATGACTGGAAAAAGTCTTATTTATGATCTCTTATAAAAGATATATTGATTTAGAATCTCAGTTTGAAAATTTAAATATACTTATTGTTGGTGATGCAATGCTCGATAGTTACGTTTGGGGAGAAGTGTCTAGGATATCATCTGAAGCTCCTGTACCTGTTATCAAAATAAATTCTTCTAGTTCTAATCTTGGGGGAGCTACTAATGTAGTTTCTAATATACAATCACTTGGAGCAAAAGCCACAATTGCGTCGGTAATTGGTGATGATCTAGAAGGAAAAATTCTTAAGTCACAGTTATTGGAAACTGGTGTGGATATTTCCATGTTATTAATTGATCCTTCTCGACCTACTACTGTAAAAACAAGAATCCTTGCTCAAAATCAACAGGTCGTTCGCACCGATAGAGAAGATATCAAAAATCTTAGTTTGGAACATAAAACCAGATTAATAGATAAAATTAATAAAAAGATAGATACTTTTGACGGCATAATTATAGAAAATTATGATAAAGGTTTGTTAGATAATGAAATAATTTCTGAAATCATTGAATTAAGTAAAAGAACAAATAAACAAGTTTATGTAGATCCGAAAGAAAAGGATTTTTTTTCTTTCCAAGGAGTAGAAATGGTTAAGCCAAATGCTTACGAGGTATCTTTAGCAATGGATTCAAATATTAGCGAAAAAAATATTGATAAGATTGGAGTTGAATTACGCAAACGTCTCGAATGTGAAATTCTTCTGATTACTCTTGGTAAAAGTGGAATGGCACTCTTTGATAATCAAGGATTTAACCCTATTCCAACAAGGGCTCGCAGTGTTCATGACGTTTCTGGTGCTGGAGATACAGTTATATCGGTTTTTTCCCTTGCACACCTTAGCGGGGCTTCTCCAAAAGAAGCTGCTGAAATTGCTAATTTTGCGGCTGGAAGAGTATGTGAAGAAGTTGGAGTTGCACCGATTACTAGGCGAATGCTTCGAGAAATTATTGAAGTTTATCAAAACTGAAAAAGTCGATATTTCCCCCCCCTTTAAGATAGGCTTTTATTTTCTTTTCCCATTTTTACTTAATGGTCAGGTTAATATAAACTATGAACCATGGGATTGGGTTACATATCGATTTAGCCAGGATGTAGCATCAATTTCAGATGGACCTAACCATATCTATTTTGCATCTTCTGGAGGAATCCTTCAGTATAATATTTTTGGTCATTATTGGGATTATCCTATAACAACTTCTCAAGGATTATCTGATTTTTCTGTTTACGCTATTTATTATGATATGCAGACTAATATTCTGTGGGCATCTACACGATTTGGCCTTGATTTTTCAACAAGTGGTGGACGGTATTGGAATCATGTTACTAGAGAAGAACTAGGCTTGAGGCTAAATGAAAATATAATTAGAATAGGTTCAACAGCTGATGATCTATATTGTGTAACTCGTTCTCAATTTTTGAAAATTGACCGTTTTTCTGGATTTCTAATTTCACCATATGTTGAACCTCCTGAAGAGAATCAAATAAGTTGGGGTAGTTATCAGTTAAAAGGGTCAGATTTTTCAAGAGAACTACTTACTGAATTTACAGCAGTGGGAGGTTGGAATAATGAGTTAGGCTGGCTTAGTGGACCTTCATTAAACGAAGAAGTTCAGATTTCAACTATTCATACAGATCGTTTCGGTGATATCTGGGTCGGAACAACTGGTGGGCCTGTTTTCCGAGGAGATCAACAATTAAAACTATTAGAACCCAAGCAGGTTGGACTAGCTCAAACAAAAATTAATTATATTGAAACATGGGAAAGCAACCTATGGATTTCTGGCCTTAATTCTGACAATGATTTTTCTGGTATTTCACTTTTTGATTTTCAAAAAAGGGAAGCTAGATTTTTCCGTCAAGGTATAGAAATTACTATAGGAAGTGATCAATCATCTTCAATTCTTGAGTTAAATGGTGAATGGTGGTTTGGATCAGAAAATGGAATACAAATTTATAATCCCAAAAAGGATTTATGGTCTCATTTGAGAGAGTCTTTTTTTAAGATTGATGGTAATGTTACTCATCTTGAAACAGATAGTTTGTTTGTTTATGTCGGTCATTCAAGAGGTATAGTTAAAATCAATGCGAATAGATTAAAAGAACCATGGAATATTGAAGCTATTATAGGAAGATGGCCAGTTGATGCATTGGAGTGGGATGGTACTAACCTTTGGATTAGCTCAGGAAGAAGACTATTCAGATGGATCGCTGATCCAGAATTTATCATACAGTATGGTAGTTCTAGTCAAGATATAGATATGATTGAAGAAAATAAATCACCATTAATTTCTAAAATAACATCTATTGTATCTTCAGAAACTAAAGTTTATTTTGCAGATAGATTTGGACTATTAATATATAGTAAGTTAACAGGAGAATGGACGAGGTTTAATTCTCAATCGAAACTTATGGGAATTAATGCTCTAGACTTAGATCTAACTATCTTAGATAATGGTAAAGATATTATATGGTTAGGAACTTCAGAGGGAGCATTATTAATATATCCTGAGAATGGTTTCGTAAGATTTTTTAATAAAAAGGATGGTCTACCTGATAACAAAATTAATACGGTAAAAATTATAGGAAATTATGTTTGGTTGGGAACTGATGAAGGTCTTTGTCAATTTAAATGGAAAAACTATTTAAGATGAAAAAATACGCAATTCTTTTTTTCGTATTTATTTTTTTTGTAGCAAATCAATCTTCAGCTCAAAAAAATAAGCGAAATAAAATGGGTGTAGGTGCTCCTTTATTTGCAGTTAGTGCTCCTGGGTACCCTACTGGAAATCCTGATTCAACACGTTTGGAAGTCTATGTAAGAGTTCCTTACGATGCTATTCAATTTGTAAAAAAGGGAGATTCTTTTGTATCTAATTATGAAGTAGGCATTACAATCTTAGATGATAAAAATAACCAGTTAAAACAACAAATTAGAACTTTTGAAGCTACTACTTTTGAATTTAATAGTACTGTTTCAAATAGGGAAGGTGATCTAAGTGTTCAATCTTTTATATTATCTCCTAATAAATATGTTTGTGTCGTTGAAGTAACGGATAAAGACACTAGAAAAACAGGCACTAGAAAAATAAACATTGACCTGAGGAAAATGGGGAAAAATACTTCCATAAGTGATTTGCTTCTTTTAGATCCAAAAATAAGAGCTAATACACATCCTTATGGTTTACCAATTATTCCTGCTCGCACAATTGAAAAAGATTCTATTCTTAACGTTTATTATGAACTTAAGGTTCCAATGGGAACCAAGAATTATTATGTTCGTTTACTTTCAGTTGAAGATAAGATTCTTTTTCAAGATACATTAGAAATTCAAGGAGATAATACCTTAATAAAGAAAATTTTAACGCAAGACATATCGGGGATAAGTGCTTCAAGATTCAAATTAGAGATTAGTTTAGATAGTGATATAGGAAGAATAAGTTCAGAAATAATTGTTCGTAATCTGTGGATAGGATTAACAGCTTTTGTAAACAATATTGATGAGGCTATTAACCAGCTTCGCTACATTGCTTATAGTGATGAGGTAAAAAAACTAGAGAAAAGTAAGCCTGATAAGAAAGAAGAAAATTTTGTGGAATTCTGGTCAAAACGTGATCCTACCCCGGAAACCCAAAAAAATGAACTGATGGATGAATATTATCGTCGAATTCAATATACCAATGAAAAATTTGGTACTTGGCAGGCTGGTTGGAAAACAGCAATGGGTATGATATTTATTTTATTTGGCCCACCAGATGATATCGAAGTTAATATGTATGCAAGAGATGGTAGGAATTATCAAAGATGGACTTACTTCAAAATAAATAGATCATTTACATTCGTTGATTATAATGGTTTCGGAGAATATGAGTTTCTTGATCCTTATGTTTCGTCCTTAGGTACAAGGGTTAGATAAATCAAGTGATATAAAATACATTTCATTAATTTGAATAGAATATTTTCACATTCAAGCCTTTCAACTTTTGAGCTTTGCCCCGCACGTTTCAAATTTATTTATTTAGATAAAATTTCTAATAAATATGAAGGAATTGAATCTTTTGTTGGTCGACGTGTACATGAAACTCTTCAATTCTTATATCAAGAAGAGAAAGAAGGAAGAGTGCTAAATTTTGATACAATTGAAGATTATTATTTTTCAAGTTGGGAAGCAAATTTTCATGAAGGAGTTAAGGTAATTAAATCAGGGTACAGAATTGATTACTATAAATTCTTGGGAAGGAGCTGTATAAGTAAATATTTTCGTAAGAGTTATATAGAGAGTCTAAAAAATTCGGTAAAAAAAAGAGAAATTGAATATACTGTCATTTTCAAACTTCATATAGATGATGACTTTGAAATCAAGGGGATCATTGATCGACTCGATTATATTTCAGATAAGGATACAGATAGGGTTCATTTAGAAATTCATGATTATAAAACTTCAAGTCGTTTATTGAGCCAGAAGGACGCCAATGAAAAAGATAGACAATTGGCACTTTATCAAATTGGTCTTCAAAAGAATGGAGAAACAGCATCAAATATAGATCTTGTTTGGCATTTTCTTCAGTTTGGAAAAATAATCAAGTCAAAGCGAAGTCCAGCTCAGCTGGAAAAGCTTATTCAGAAAACACGAAACCTTATTTATAGAATAATGACTTTAGAACAAGAAGGTAAAAAATTTCTTCCTCTTGAATCATCGCTTTGCAATTGGTGTTTCTATTGGGATGAATGTGAGGCAAAATCACATTATAATCCCGTTGTTAATAGAAAAACAACATCCTAATTTCACTTCCAATATGATAGACCTTACTCTTAGACAAAAGGAACTTCTTCACAGATTGTTTGCTGAGAAAAATATAAATTTATTAATGTCAATAGTTAACGGGTCTTCTCAGCAGGAATGGATTGAACTTTATAATAATCTATTGGAAAATAAAGAAAATTTTCCGGTGACTATTTTTATTGATGGTGCCTCGGAACTTGAGAACTCTAATGCTGGAATTGGTGGTATATTTTATAAAGGAGAGGATATGTCATTTGAATTATATTCTTTTTCATGCAATATTGGGGCCGCTACGAATAATGAAGCTGAATATAATGCTCTTATTAAGGCTTTGGATATATCAAAAAAATTAAATTATTATAAATTAAATATATACAGTGATAGTGAACTTCTTGTCAAGCAGGTTAATTTAGAGTATAAAGTAAAAAATGAACGTCTAAAAAAATTACATGCTGAAGTAAGAGATAAATTGTTTGGTTCAAAATGGTTATTGTCTCATATACGCAGAGAAAAAAATCGTAAAGCTGATTTTTTAAGTAAAAAAGGCTTGGAGGAGGGTCGTAAAAAATGAAGGGTTTACTGACAGCAGGTGGGCATGGTACTAGATTACGGCCGATTACTCATACAAAAAATAAACATCTTATTCCCATTGCAAATAGACCAATGCTTGCTTATGCTATAGATTATATGTCTGAAGCTGATATTACAGATATTGGGATAATTATTAATTCTGGCGATACCGAGATTGAGGCTTGCTTTGGCTCAGGGAAAGAGTTTGGAGTAAATCTAACTTATATCGAGCAAGATTCACCTAGAGGATTAGCTCATGTGGTTAAAATTGCAGAAGAATTTATTAGTCAAGAAAACTTCCTTTTTTATCTCGGTGATAATATTTTAGTAGGTGGGATCAAAAAATTTGTTAAAGAGTTTACCAATACTGATTCAAATTGTCATTTAGTTCTTAGTAAAGTTCCAGACCCTGAGAGGTTCGGTGTTCCAGAAATTGAAAAAAAGAAAATCATTTCTATTGAAGAAAAGCCTTCCAAACCAAAAAGCAATTTTGCTGTTACAGGTATTTATCTTTATGATGCATCTGTTTTTGAAGCTGTAAAGCAAATTAAACCATCAGCTAGAGGTGAATTAGAAATTTCAGATGTACATCAATTACTTATAGATAATGGAAGTTCAATTAGCTTTTCAGAAATTACAGGGTGGTGGAAAGATACTGGTAAACCATCAGATCTACTTGAAGCAAATAAATTAGTTCTTAATAATATAGATGGGGAAAACTTAGCTGAAGTTGATGGGTATTCATCTGTTTTGGGTACTTTTGTAGCAAGTAATGGGAGCACTATAAAAAACAGTCAAATTCATGGACCAGTTATTATAGGTCAGAATGTAAAAATAGAAAATTCTTATATAGGACCCCACACTTCCATCTCAGATAATTGCTTAATTATTGGTTCTGAAATTGAATATTCAATAATTATGTCTGGTTCAACTATATCTAACGTAGATAGTCGTATTGAAGCTTCTCTATTAGGCAATGATGTAAAACTCAATCAATCTAAAAACCGCCCACGCGCTCATCAAATTATGATTGGTGATGAGGGTCGTGTAGATTTTGCTTAAATAATGTTAGAATATTCAGCTACAATGTTGATTTGAAAGTAGCATTTTACACTCTTGGTTGTAAACTTAATTTTGCTGAATCTAGCATTATTGGATCTACTCTACAGTCAAAAGGTTTTGAGAGGGTTGATTTTGACCAATTTGCTGATATATATATTATTAATACTTGTTCCGTAACAGAAAGTGCTGATAAAAAATGTAGAAAAGCTATAAGGAATGCACTAAGTAAATCACCTAATGCCTTTATAGTTGTAACAGGTTGCTATGCTCAACTTCAACCAAAAGAAATTGCTACAATACCCGGTGTAGATCTTGTTTTAGGTGCTGATAAAAAATTTAACCTAGATGAATATCTTAACGATATTTCTAAAAGAAAAAATAGCGAAATACATTCCTGTGATATAGAAAGTATTGATTATTTTTTTCCAGCCTTTTCCACCTATGAAAGGACTCGAGCATTTTTGAAGATACAGGATGGATGTGATTATAATTGTTCATATTGTACTATTCCAATGGCTCGTGGAAAAAGTCGAAGCCCAAAAATAAAAAAAACTATCTTTGAATTTGAAAGTTTAATTAACAAAGGAGCCAGAGAGATTGTACTAACTGGAGTCAATATTGGTGATTTTGGTTCCAATTCAAATGAAACTTTCTTTGACCTTCTTAAAGAGCTTGACAAAATTGGAGGAGCTCGTATAAGGATTTCATCTTTAGAACCAAATCTTTTGACTGATGAAATAATATATTTTATTTCTGAATCTAATTCTATTGTTCCGCACCTTCATTTGCCTCTGCAATCAGGTTCTGATTCTGTTCTAAAACGTATGCGAAGGCGTTATTCAAGTGATTATTATTTCTCTAGAATAGAGAAATTAAATAATCTCATTCCTGATATAAGTATTGGTGTTGATATAATTGTGGGGTTTCCAGAGGAAAGCGATGATGAGTTTAATCAAACTCATACTTTATTAAGCAATGCTAAAGTTTCATATTTTCATGTATTTAATTATTCAGAAAGACCAAGTACTGATGCAATTAAATTTAAAAATAAGATAAAACCAAAAATTAGACAAAATCGGGGAAAAGAACTTCGTTATCTTTCAGAATTTAAAAAGAAAATTTTTTATGAGTCCTTCATTGGAAAAACAAGGTCAGTATTATTTGAACGTTCAAGAAAGGGGAATTTAGAAGGATTTTCTGATAATTATATTCGAGTTTCCACACCAGGTTCTAGTGATTTAGTAGGGACGATTCAGAATGTTAGAATGGAAATGGTAGGATCCGGGTTAGTTTATGGTGTAATTGCTAATTGAGAATTATATTATTAATACAAGGTTATCCTTTATTTTTAATAAGTATATTGTTTTATTACGATGGATTTATAAACATAATTATGCATAGTCATTTAATAAGAGACCTTTCTTCTAGAAAAGAACAAAAAACTTAAGTTCCCAAAATGCAATTTATTGAAATCTTAAAAAAAAATACATTTGTGACACTTTTTTCCTTTTTAACTCTGCTTATTGGACAAGACGCTGAAGCTTTTTTTTCTGAAGTTTCTTTGAAAAAAGGAAAAGATGACCTTATTTATTTAACTTTGAAAAGTAAAGAACAAATTGCTGGATTACAGTTTGAATTATCTTTTGACTCAAAAGTTTTTGAAATTGGAGATCCTATTCTTTCAACTAAGAATAATGACTTCTCAATTAAATCAAATAAAGATTCCTCTAGTATAAAAGTAATGGCATTTTCTATGGAGGGTAAAACTTTTGATGTAAATGATCCTATTTTGATGATTCCTTTGAGTTCTAAAGGGGATTATAAAGGTGAATTTTCTATCGATGTTAAGGACTTTATTTTATCTAAACCTAATGGAAATAAAATTAGCCTACGAGTATCAGCTGGACAGATTTATGTTGTACCATCTATCCCATCTAAATTTACTTTAAACCAAAATTATCCTAACCCATTTAATGATAAGACAATAATTAAATTTGATTTACCTGAATCAGCTTTAGTGGATTTAATCATATATGATATAAATGGAAAACGGATAAAATCTATTGATGAAAAAACTGTCCTTGAAGCTGGTTTTCATTCTAAATCTTGGGATGGTTTAGATGATAATGGAATTAAAGTTCCTTCTGGAGAATATGTTTGTTCATTAAAAGTTGGTGTTAACTTTCATGCTATGAAAATGGTTTTGTTAAGATAATATGAAAATAATTGTTATTGGTGCTGGAGAAGTTGGTTTTCAACTAGCCAAGGGATTAAGTGAAGAGGATTATGATATCACAATTATTGATATCGTAAAGCAAAAAGTTCAAAGGGCAATGGAAAATCTGGATGTTATTACGGTTCAAGGTAATGGTGCAAGTCCTGATGTACTTAAAGAAGCGGGAGTAGAAAAAGCTGATGTTGTGGTTGCTGTAACCCGCGTTGATGAGGTGAATTTAATTTCTGCTCAATTATCCCATGAGCTTGGTGCAAAAAGAATTATTGCTAGATTGAGAAATACTGAATATTCTAATAAAAGAGCAATCATTCGTCCAGAACATTTTGGTATTGACAAAGTAATTCATCCTGAAATGGCTGCAACTAATGAAATTGCTCGCCTTGTAAAGCAGACATCCGCAACAAGTGTAGTAGATTTTGAAAATGGAAAGCTTCAATTAATCGGAATTAGGATGGAGAGTACATCATCTGTTATTAATAAATCTCTTAATCAAATTCAGGCAAACAATATGTCTCTTTCATTTAATATTGTAGCAATCCTTAGAAGCAGTGAAACTATAGTCCCTCATGGTAAAACAATAATAGAAATAAATGACATATGTTATTTTCTTGTCAAGAAAGAGCAAGTGGAAAATCTTTTGTATATGTTGGGGAAACAAGTACGTGAGACAAAAAATGTTATGATTTTAGGAGGTGGTAAAATAGGTAGGGCTCTTGCTGCAAAATTAGAACTAGATATAAATATTAAATTAATTGATTCTAACAAGGAAAAAGCCCTGAGAATTGCTTCGGAATTATCAAAGACTTTAGTTCTTAATGGAGATGGTACAGATATTGAATTTCTTCGTCTTGAAGAACCTGAAATAATTGATAGTTTTATTGCTGTTACGGAAAATGAGCAAACAAATCTTCTTTCAGCGCTTTTGGCAAAACATCTTGGTGTTAGACAGACATTAATTCATGTATCAACAACTGAATATATACCAGCTATGAAAGTAATTGGTCTTGATGCGGTAGTAAGTAAGAACATGTGTACAGTAAATGAAATTCTCGAATATATTAAAAGCGATGAAAAACATTTGATAACTAACTTTGAAGAAGTTGATGTAGAAGCAATTGAATTTAGTCCTAATTCCGGAAGCATAGTTACAAAGAGAACACTAGGTGATATTAAATTCCCTGAATCATCTATTGTGGGTTCAATAAATCATCGAGGTCATGTCTCTATTGCTCGTTATGACACTCAAATTAGTGAGGAGGATTCCGTATTGGTTTTTTGTCTTCCAAACATACTTCCTAAAGTTGAAAAATTATTCGATTAAATGAATGCACTTTCGTTCAATATTTAATGTTCTAGCGTCAATTTCAATCTTACTGGGATTAACTATGCTATTTGCAGCTAGCTGGTCATATCTTTATAGTGAGCCTGATTTAAAAGGGATATTGCTTTCCTCTGCAATTACAATTTTTATTAATCTTTCTCTATGGTTTTTTACTAAAGGTAAAATTACTTTATCAATTAAAGATGGTTTTGCAATTGTCACTCTCGTTTGGATATCAACGGCTGTATTTTCAACATTACCATTTATCTTGACTGGGGCAATTCCAAATATTACAGATGCATTTTTTGAATCCGCATCTGGAGTTACTACGACAGGAGCCTCAATTCTTGGGAATTCTGAGACTATGCCCCATCTGACTAACGGTATTGAAAGTTTAAGTAAGGGGATTTTATTCTGGAGAAGTTTTATCCAGTGGGTTGGTGGAATGGGTATTATTGTTTTTTCTATTGCAATTCTTCCATTATTGGGAGTTGGAGGAGTTCAACTCTTTCGTGCTGAAGTCCCTGGACCAGTTCCTGATAAGATTAAACCAAGGGTACAAGAAACAGCAAAAACTCTATGGGCTCTATATATTGCTCTTACAATGACTCAAGTTGTATTCCTCTATTTTGGGGGAATGAATTTTTTTGATTCACTTTGTCATTCTTTTACTACCATTGCAATTGGGGGGTTCTCAACAAAAAATGCAAGTATTGCCCATTTTAATAGTGCTTATATAGACTATGTTATTATAATTTTTATGTTCATTGCAGGTGTTAATTTTACACTACACTGGAAAGCAATTATTTTTCAAAAACCACTAGTTTATTTTCGAGATGGTGAATTCAAATTCTATGCTTTTTTAATAGCTCTCACAACTTGTATTATAATATTAAATCTCTCTTTAATTAATGGAGAATTAACCCATAATATTTTCAGAAAATCACTTTTTCAAGTAATGTCAATTCTTACTACAACAGGTTTTACTACATCTGATTACACTAGCTGGGGCTCCTTTTCTCAAATGTTAATTCTTTTACTAATGTTTGTGGGAGGATCAGCTGGTTCAACAGCAGGAGGTATGAAAATCGCTCGGATCATGGTTGTTGCTAAGTATAGTTTATCAGAAATTAAGCACTTATTACATCCTAGGGCTGTAATTCCTGTTAAAATAGGTCAACAGTCAATTAATGAAGAAGTAATTAGAAGTACACTTGGTTTTGTTTTGTTTTATGTCATGGTATTTGTATTCGTTTCTATAATTCTCGCAGCTTTGGGCCTCGATCTTGAATCTTCATTTGGTGCTACAGCAGCATCTTTAGGAAATGTAGGGCCTGCACATGGTTCAGTGGGTCCAGCATCGAATTATGCTCAAATCCCAGATTTGGCAAAATGGTTACTTGCATTCTGTATGTTTCTTGGAAGATTAGAAATATTTACGGTTATGGTATTTTTAAGTACACTTTTCAATAGGCGTTAATAGGTTAGAGAACTTTGTTGTAATTAGTCTATCAACAACAACCATGTTTTTATGATTTATGAAAGAAAAAAATAACTTTATAGATCAGATTGATCAAGTTTCAGCTAAAACACTTAGCTGTATAAATCCTATATCAGGCAAAACTATAAAGAGTATATCTATTTCCACTAAAGAAGAAATTAATAGAAAAATTACTAGTGCATGTGAAGCATCGAAAATTTGGAAGGAAATTCCTATAATAGAAAGATCCCGATTAATAAAAAAAGCTCAGAAGGAAATAGTATCAAAAAAGGATGAGCTAATTGAATTAGCCATTTCAGAGACTGGAAAAACTGAATTTGATGGTATCATTGAAATTCTTACTACATTAGAAATAATGCGATTTAACCGGAAGATGGCATCTCGAGCTCTTGCATCTGAGGTTCGCCCTTTAGGTTTAATAATGAAAAATAAACGTGGGAAAGTTCATTATCGACCCTATGGAGTAGTAGGAGCTATTTCTCCATGGAATTACCCTTTAATTCAACCTGCTATTCTTGTAGTACCTGCATTACTTGCTGGAAATGGTGTAGTTCTAAAGCCTTCAGAGTTTAGTCCTCTTACAGCATTAAAGATGAAAGAAATATTTGATGAAGTCGGAATTCCTGAAGATCTTTTTCAAATAGTAATTGGAGATGGAGAAGTTGGTAAGGTATTAGTAGAATCTTCTTCAATTAAATTAATAGCATTTACAGGAAGCGTTAAAGTTGGAAGGAAAATAGCTATTAATTGTGCGGAACAACTTAAACCAGTCATTCTTGAATTAGGTGGTAAAGACCCAATGATAGTTTTGAAAGATGCAAACTTGAAGAGAGCAGCACGAGCCGCTGTATGGAGTGGTTTTCATAATGCTGGTCAAACATGTATTTCTGTTGAGAGGATTTATGTTGATGAGAATGTGGCTGATGATTTCATTCAATTAGTAAAAGATTTAACTAATCTTGTTTCCTATGGTAAAGGCCCAAATTTTTCAGATATCGGAAGTATTTCCACAAAATCTCAATTTGAAAAAATAACCTCTCTTTTACAGGATGCTATTGATAAAGGAGCCACTATAGATAATCATAATATAAATAATAACAATGACAGTTTATTTTTTCAGCCTTTAGTTATTACTGATAGTGATGACACTATGAAAATAATGAAAGAAGAAATTTTTGGTCCAGTTATAGTTATTTCAAAAGTTAGGAATGAAAAGGAAGCTATTAAAAAAGCTAATAGTATGAATTTTGGTTTGAATGCTTCTATTTTTACCAGAAATAAGAAAAAAGCCCGACTTCTTGCAAAAAACATAGAAGCGGGGAATATTATTATAAATGATGTTGAAACAAATTATTTTTGTGTTGATGTTCCCTTCGGAGGTATTAAACATAGTGGTATAGGTCGTCTTCATGGGATAGAAGGTCTTAGAAGCTTTTCACAGATTCAATCTGTAGTTGAAGATAGGTTTGGATTTAATAAAGAGTTATGGTGGTTTCCAGTAGCAGGTATAACAAAAAAGATTTTTAGAGCTATTATTCAAATCCTTTACGGCTAACTGGCCTAAAAGATTAGATTTTTTTCATTCTTAATATTTTTTGAGTTGCTTCTATATTTATTAATATATAGAACCATTAAATTAAAGATAATAATTGGAGTATGGCATGAAGAAATATGCTGTTCTGGTTGAAGGAAGATTTAATTTTCTTTATGCCAAAACTGCAAATGCAATTTTGCGTTTTAAATCAGAGACTGTAGTTTGTTGTATCGATTCGGAAAACAACGGAAAAACTACTGAAGAAGTCATAAAATTAGGAGGAAAGACGCCTATTGTGTCTTCTTTGGAAGCAGCTAAAAAATTTAAGCCAAATACTCTATTGATAGGTATTGCAACTCAAGGGGGATTTCTTCCTGGTAACATGAGAAGAACTGTTCGGGAAGCAATTCTGAGCGGCCTTGATGTAATATCTGGTCTTCATGAGTTCCTTAGTGATGATAGTGAATTTAGTTCTTTAGCCAAAACTAATGGTGTTAATATAATAGATCTTAGGAAACCTCCCTCACCGCTTCCCTTTTCAAAAGGAACATGGAAAATGAGAAAAACTCCAACTTTATTAACTGTTGGTGATGATTGCGATACGGGAAAGATGACGGCTGCATGGGAATTGAAAAGTGAACTTGAGTCTAGAGGGAAAAATGTTGTCTTCATTGGTACAGGTCAAACTGGGATTTTACTTGGAGGAAATGGCGTTGCGGTAGATGCTATAGTCAGTGATTTTGAAGCTGGATCAATAGAAGCAGAAATAGATAGAGCAACCCTTAATGATGATTTAGATCTAATTATTGTTGAGGGCCAAGGAAGCATCTCGCATATGGCCTATTCAGGCGTAACGATGGGACTTTTACACGGTGTTATGCCAGATATGCTCTTAATGTGCCATGAACCTGCAAGAGAAATAGATACTTTTAATCATCCTATGATAGATCTTGGAGAAATCATGGATATATATATTCAACTTATTAGAATTTTTAAACCCTGTGAAATAGTTGGTCTTAGCCTGATCACCCATACAGAAGATGAAAATAAAGCAAAAGAAACCATTGAATGGTATCAATGTAAATATGGGATTCCATCGGCTGATTTTGTCAGATTCGGTGGGGAGTCAGTCATTGATAAAGTAATATCTAAATTAAAATGATTTTTAATTATTCAACTTATAGTCTTTATTTGAAACATCGATTCACCATTGCTCGTGGCTCACAGGAAGTGATTCCTATAATACTTGTCTACTTTACAAAGGATGGTGTAACGGGAATAGGGGAAGCTTCACCTTCGGTAAGATATGGGGAAGATTTTTATGAACTCATTAAATATCTCAGTAGACTATCTATCAGTGATATCCCTGAAGAAGGTTCCCTAGGTGATTGGTTAGATTGGGCGGTTGTAAAAGCCAAAGGTAATCCTTCTTTAGAGGCTGCATTTGATTTAGCTCTTCATGATTTATATGGAAAAATTAATAATAGACCGACTTATACCTATTTTGATTCTGATAAAAATAGAGGATGTATTACCTCATTCACAATTGGAATTGATGATAAAGAGAAAATTAGAGAGAAGGTATTAGAGGCAGATATTTATCCTTTATTAAAAGTGAAATTAGGTAGTAGTCATGATAAAGAAATCATTAGAACTATCCGAGAAGTCACTGACAAACTGATTAGAGTAGATGCTAATGAGGGTTGGAATTTAGAAGAAGGAAAGCGTATGTGTGACTGGTTGGCTAACCAAAATATAGAATTTATAGAACAACCTTTACCAGCTGATAATATTGAAGAAACAGCAAGACTTAGAGAATATTCACCGTTAGAAATAATTGCTGATGAAAATTGCATTGATTCAAATAGTATTTCAAGAATTTCACATGCTTTTGATGGCATTAATATAAAATTAATGAAATGTGGAGGCCTTCGTGAAGCTCATAAGATGATAAAAATTGCTAAAGAAAAAGAAATGAAAATCATGATAGGGTGTATGATTGAAACATCCATCGCAATTACAGCAGCATCTATACTCTCTCCTCTTGTTGATTATGCTGATTTAGATGGAAATCTTTTAATTAATAATGATCCATTTACTGGTGTGTACATTAAGGATGGTATATTGGTTTTTCCTGATAGACCAGGCCTAGGTGTATCATTGAAAAAATAAAAAAAATTATAATAGATTAGTCAACCATTTTATCTGATAATATTGATTGCAATCTAAATTGCTATATGGAATCTATATATTAAAAGACATTTCAAATTAAAATGCAATACTTTAGAATGTAATGAGGTTAATTTTTAATTATGATAGTTTCCGATCGAATAAAAAACAAGCTGAATAAGCTTCCTAGAAAACCAGGTGTATATCTTTTTAAAGACAAAGATGAAAAAACTATCTATATAGGTAAAGCAAAAGTTCTAACAAAACGAGTAAGAAGCTATTTTTATAAGAGTGCTAAACATGCTCCAAAAGTACTTTCTCTATTAAAAAAAATAAATGATTTTGAATGGATAGTGACAGGTTCTGAAGTAGAAGCTCTTCTCACAGAGGCAAACTTGATAAAAGAACAGATGCCTAGATATAATATTCTACTAAGAGATGACAAAACTTTTCCTTATATACGTATTACAAATGAACAATTTCCTCAGGTTTTAATAACTCGAAAAATTATTCATGATGGTTCTAAGTATTTTGGACCATATACTGATGTTAGAGATCTTCGTCTTACATTAAAAGTTCTTCACAAGATTTTTCCAATTAGGAGTTGTGATTATAATCTTAATGATGAAAATATTAATAAAAAAAAATATTCTGTTTGTCTTGATTATCATATTAATAGATGCCAGGGACCATGTGAAGGTATTGTTCATACCATGGAATATCAAAAAATGATTAACAATGTAATTTCTTTTTTGCATGGGAGGACAACTTTCATAAGAAAAAAACTCAAACAAGATATGCAGTCTGCTTCAAAAAAAATGCTTTATGAGGAAGCATCAACTTATCGAGATCAACTTATTTCAGTTCAAAATTTTTCTAAAAGGCAAAGTAAAGCCTCAGCCTATTTTGACGATAAAGATTTTATTGCCATTTCGTATCAAGGGAATGATGCCTGTGGAGTGGTGGTTAGGATACGTAATGGGAAAATAGTTGGTCGGGAGAAAGTCTTTCTTGTTGGTGTACGTGATGAAACAAATAAACGTATTCTCGCTGATTTTATAAGACAGTTTTATTTGATGGCTTATTTTGTTCCTCCTGAAATTATTTTGCCAGAGATTCCAGAAGATCCGGAAACTTTATCCGAATGGCTTAAAATAAAAAGAGAAGGTTCTATAAAATTTCTAGTTCCAAAACGTGGTGAAAAGGCAAGACTGTTAAAAGTTTCGCTTGAAAATTCAGATTTACTTCTTAAGGAACATTTAAGGAAGAAAAATAAAAGAAAAGATCTAGTCCCAGTAATGGTGAAAGAACTTCAGGAAGATTTAAACCTTTCAATACCTCCAAGACGAATTGAAGCATTTGACATTTCCAATATTCAAGAAAGTGATGCTGTAGGAGCTATGGTCTGTTTTATTGATGGGAGGCCTAGAAAAAGTGAATATCGAAAGTTTAAAATTAAATCTGTCAAAGGTATTGATGATTTTGCTATGATGAGAGAGATAGTTTTTAGAAGATATTCAAGATTGAAAGATGAAAAAGGAAAATTTCCAGATCTAATTTTAATAGATGGAGGTAAAGGTCAACTAAACATGGCGATTTCAGCCCTTCGCGAACTTGGTCTAGATTATATTTTTATAGTTTCTTTAGCTAAAAGGCTCGAAGAGGTTTTTGTTCCTAATCATTCTGAGGCACAATCTATTTCTAAAAACTCTCCAGGAATATTACTACTTCGAAAGATACGTGATGAAGTTCACAGGTTTGCTATTTCATTTCATCGACAATTACGAAAAAAAAATATTACTAAATCTATTTTTGATGAATTATACGGTGTAGGACCTGTTACAAAAACTAGATTGTTAAAAAAGTATTTAGATTTGGATGCTATTTCAAATTCATCTCCTTCTGATATAATAAAGGAAACTGGTGTATCTATTAAGGTAGCTAAATCAATAATTAATCGTGCTAAATCATTTAAATAATGGTAATAATATATTTTGAATAAAAGTCACAATACAGAAACTATTTCTCAAAAAATTAAGTTAATGACTGGACGTGAACCAAATGAAGAGGAATTATCTTTTCTTAATAAATGGCGTCAAATGCATTTTGCTGAAAAACTTATTTCATCTTTAGTTAAATATCATGATGAAAATAAAATATTTTTTTCTGTAAATCATTCTATTGCAAAATCACCTATTAGTAAAAAAACAATTGAACAAGTTATTGATAAATCAATAAATGACATTCAATGTAAAAATGGAAAAGCTGAAAAATCTTTTCTTTTTTGTCGAACCCCACACTCCAACGTTAAAGGTGTTAAAGAAATAATAAGTAAGATACAAAAAATTGCTAATTCAAAAAAAATAAAGACTTTTTTTTCATTTTCAAGTTTGGATGAAGAAATTTCAATTTTTGCTTTTTCGATTAGCGGTTTAAACCAAATAGAAAATACAACTGAAATTAATGAGGGTGATCTTGTTTTGTTATTTTCATCTTTCCCTAAGAATCAATCAGCTTTAAGTGTATTTCTTGAAAACATAGCTTCTAAACCCGGTTGTGTTATTAAGAGAGTAGAGCCCAATGATTTTCACTTATCTATAGCTAGTTTTTCAAGATTTTATAAAAAAGGCATAACAATAAATAATGAATTGGATATTAAATCTAATGAAATAATGTTTGTCGGTATAATTAATAAAAGAATTGAATCTTTAGTTAAAGATCTTGTAGCAAAATATAAAATTTCCTTAACTACTTTAGGATCTATTTCAAGTGTTAGCGATCCTGTATTACGATTTCCAAGTCCTACAAAAATAGATTTACCTATTTCCTGTTTAGATATTTTTAATGATGATGATTTTGACTCTGTTGAATTAATTAATGATTGGAACAAGATAAATGAATTAAAAAAAGATCACCCAGAAATCCAGAACTCTTCTCTTTCATATAATGATGTTTTGTTAAAATTAATAATCTCAGATGAATGGATAGAAAATTCAAGGAATTCTATAATAAATACTGATGATATACTATTTAGTTTTACTAATGAGGCAAATATTACAATTTTTGATACACAACGTGGTGCCCAAGAAACTTTTTCGAAAGCAATAAGAAGAATTGTTTGTTATGGTGGGATTCCAGAACTGACTTTAGTGGGGTTTAATATTCCTGATAATATTTCTGATCATGATTATAATTATATTAGAGAATTTGATGAAGGGATCAAAAAAGCTTCTTCTTTACTTGAAATTCCAGTATCATCTGTTAATGTTTCTTTTGATTCTAATTTAAAACGCCCTTTTATATCAGTCATAGCTAAAGGACGATTATCAAAGAATTCTCATCCTATTTCATCAGCCTTTAAAAGTCCAGGTGATTTTATTCTTATTCTGGGAAGTCACCGAGGTGAGTTAGGATGTTCTTTATATGCTCGAATTATGAGTATGAAGACAAGATCCTTTTTGCCAATGATAGATCTTGTGATGGAACGTCAGATACGTCAAGTCATATTAACTGGAAATGAAATAGGTATAATAAAATCAGTGATGAATGTTTCTGTAGGAGGTCTTTCTACATCTATTGCTAATTCAATAGTTCAGAGTGGCCATAATTTTGGTGCGAAGATTCATTTAAGTTCAAAAATAGAAAATGAAGAACTCCTTTTTGGTGAAACAAAAGGACTTATGATAATTACGATATCTGAAGAATCAATAATTGAAATCGAAAGACTATGTATGAATTTAGGAGTTCCGTGTACTACCATTGGTCGAGTAACAGATAATGGCCATTTTTCATTTAATGATCTTATAGACATTAATTGCGATAACTTTATTCAGCAATTAACAAAAAGTAAAAACCATTTTTTTATTTAATGATTTAAATGTTCAATCATTTTATTATGTATATATCCATTTGAAGATAGTATTTCATTCTCAAGAACGGAAAATTCAGAACCATTACAATTAGTTACTTTCCCACCAGCTTCTTTTACTATTAAAGCACCAGCGGCAATATCCCAACTGTTTAATGCATATTCCCAATATCCATCAAGCCACCCTCTAGCAACATGGCATAGATCAAGAGATGCTGATCCAGCACGTCGAACACCTTGGGTCAAATCTGTAAAAATTTTAAATAGATTAATATTATGAGCCCAGATATTACCATGATCGTAAGGAAAGCCAGTTGCTAATAAGCTATTAGATAAATTATTTGTTTTAGAAACAAAAATAGGTTTTCCATTGCAGAATGCCCCACCGCCATTTATAGCACTATAGATATCGTTTAGGTAAATATGATATACAACAGCTACAAGTGCCTTTCCCCCCAAATAAAGAGCAATAGAGACAGCATAGAAGGGATAACCATGCACTAGATTGGTTGTTCCATCAATCGGATCGATAATCCACACGTGTTCGGAATCTGAAACCTTTTCTCCAGATTCTTCAGTAATTATTCTATGGTCGGGAAAATTTGATATGATTTTTTTCATTATAATTTCCTCAGCCTTTAGATCAGCATTTGTTACTAAATCAGTTACTCCTTTATAATCAACTTTTAGTTCTTTTTCTATCTCACTAGAAATAACTAAAGAAGCTTCTTTAGCTGCATTCAAAGCAATGTCTAAGAAATAATTATAGTCTTTCATAATTATCAATTTATCTTAATTAGTTCCAACATGGTTTTTTGAAAAGTAGTCATTCGTCATTGTTTTCAACGTAGCGGTTAGGAAGAAAACCCCAATCAAATTTGGAATGGTCATCAAACTCAAAGCGATATCGCCAAAACTCCATACAAAGGTTAAGGGTAGTATGGCACCCATAAAGTTGAAAAATACATAAACATATCTATAGGGCCTTATGGCTTTTTCCCCAAGAAGATATTCTATTGATCGATCTCCGTAATAACTCCATGCAACCATTGTTGTATATGCAAAAAGTAAAACAGAAAGATTGATAATTATGCTTCCTACAAGTGGATAGAAGGAAAAACCTTGTTCAAATGCAGCTCTAGTAAGCTGTGCTCCAGTTAAATCAGTAGAATCCAGTACACCTGTTGATAATATCATAAGACCGGTCATGGAACAGATAATTATTGTATCGATAAAGGGTTCCATTAAAGCGACAATTCCTTCACGAACAGGCTCTTCAGTTTTGGCAGCAGCGTGTGCTATTGGTGCTGAACCCTGTCCTGCCTCATTAGAATATAGGCCTCTACGAACGCCCCACATCATAACAGCAAATAGTCCGCCCCAACCTGCCTCCAATGAGAATGCTTCCTTAAAAATGAGTAGAAAACTAGGAATAATTCGATCAGCATGCATAGACAGTACAAATAGTGCACTTATAACATAAATTGCGGACATAGAAGGAACTAGTTTTTCAGCTACAGAAGCAATCCGTTTTATACCTCCAATGATAACAACTCCAACGGCAATGGAAATAATAGCACCAGATATCCATATTGGTATTCCATAGGAATTAAAGGTCTGTGCTACTGTATTTGCTTGGTTCATATTTCCAGTACAAAAAGAACAGACAACAGCACAGCCAGCAAAGGCCATAGCCAATGGCTTCCACTTATGACCAAGTCCTTTTTCAATATAATACATTGGTCCACCAGAAACAGAGCCATCATCGTTAATTTTCCTATAATTTAGTGAGAGTGTACATTCTGCATATTTTGTTGCCATTCCCAGCAAGGCTGTAACCCACATCCAGAACAATGCTCCTGGTCCACCTAGTCTTACAGCAAGAGCAACACCAGCAATATTTCCAATTCCAATTGTTGAAGAAAGTGCGGTAGATAAAGCTTGAAAATGTGTAACATCTCCAGCATCAGCTGGATCATCATACTTTCCTCTAACTACATTCAGACTATGTTTCAGTCTTCTAACTTGTATGAATTTTAAAGTTATAGTGATAAAAAGACCTGTCCCAAGCAAGATAAATACAAGTGGAGCAGCTATCATATTGCTAAAATAGTTAGTAGTTTTAGTTAATTGATCTAAAAATATTTCCAATTTTGTCTCCTTGTCTAGCTTCCGTAGCCTAAGTATTATGTATTCTAATTAGCGATTTTACATCTATGTAGTTAAAATGACAACAATGCTATTATAGATTGTATACCAAATCACTAAATTCTTTATTGTGAAACTTAAGTATATTAGAAACTTTTGTATTATTGCTCATATTGACCATGGCAAATCAACTTTAGCTGATCGGTTGCTTGAAGTAACAAATACACTTTCAAAGCGCGATATGAAAGCTCAAGTGTTAGATGATATGGATTTGGAAAGAGAACGTGGTATAACTATAAAAAGCCATCCAATCCAGATGCATTACAGGACAAATAATAATTGTGAATATATATTTAATCTTATAGACACACCAGGTCATGTTGATTTTTCTTATGAGGTTTCCCGATCTCTTGCTGCATGTGAAGGAGCTATATTACTCGTGGACGCAGCGCAAGGAGTAGAGGCACAAACAGTTAGTCATGCTTACGTTGCTATGGAAAATGATCTTCAACTAATTCCTGTTTTAAATAAAATTGATCTTCCTACATCTAGACCAGATGAGGTTCGTCAACAAATTATTGATCTTATTGGATGTGATAATGAAGAAATCTTGAGTGTAAGCGCAAAAACTGGTAAAGGTACCAATAATTTGTTGAGAACTATCATTGATAAAGTTCCACCGCCAACTTTACCTGCTAGTGATAAATCTAGGGCATTAATATTTGATTCAAATTTTGATTCTTATCGAGGAGCTATTCCTTATGTTCGGATATTCGATGGAATCATTGAACCCGGGATGTCGGTAAGTTTTATATCAACAGGAAAAACTCGAGAAGTTACAGAAGTAGGTCACTTTGTATTGAAAAGAATTCCGGCAAAACGTTTGGAACCAGGAGATGTTGGATATATTGTTGCAGGCTTGAAAGAAGTAAAGGAACTAAGAGTTGGTGATACTATAACGACAAAAGATAATCCAGCAATGGAACCTTTGCCAGGGTATCAAGAAATGAAATCTATGATCTTTTCAGGTCTTTTTCCCATGGTTAGTGAAGATTATGAAAGATTACGAGATTCTATTGATAAATTGCAACTTAATGATGCTTCATTACTATATGAGCCTGAAACTTCCACAGCTCTTGGATTTGGTTTTAGGTGTGGTTTCCTAGGCATGCTTCATATGGATATAATTAAAGAGCGTTTAGAACGTGAATTTAATCTTAGTCTTATAACTACTGTTCCAAATGTTAGGTATCAAATACTTAAATCGAATGGAGATATCATTGAGATTGACAATCCTACTAAATTACCATCAAGTGGAGAAGTAGCCGAAATTCACGAACCTTATGTATTAGCTGAAATTATTTCACCCTCAGAGTTTATGGGAAACCTAATGAAGCTTTGTCAATCAAAAAGGGGAACTTTTTTGAATACACATTATTTTTCTGAAGAACGTGTTCAGTTAAAATATGAAATACCTTTATCTGAAATAGTATTTGACTTTTATGATAAGCTTAAATCTGTATCTCGGGGTTATGCTTCTTTTGATTATGAGCATATTGGTTTTCGACCTGGAAACCTTCAAAAATTAGATATTCTAATTGGTGGAGATTCTGTGGACGCACTATCAATCATTACAGATAGTGAATCAGCTTATAGCAGGGGAAGAGAATTATGTAAGACTTTAAAAGAAGTTATACCTAGGCAGATGTTTGAAGTGATTATTCAAGCTGCTATTGGTTCAAAAATTATAGCTCGTGAATCAGTTCGTCCTTATAAAAAAAATGTTACAGCAAAGTGTTATGGTGGAGATATTACTAGAAAAAGAAAACTTTGGGCAAAACAAAAAGAAGGAAAGAAGAGAATGAAACAAATAGGTAAAGTAGAGGTTCCTCAGGAGGCTTTTCTTGCCTTATTCAAAGTAGATTAACTCAATCTAATGAATGATTAAAATTTCAGCTTCATATTTTCTGCTTTACTGATTAAATGGAAGTCCGAATTTCATATTGGACTCTTTCTCGATCTCCATATTATAGCTTTATTTTTGTTCTCCCTTTTCTAGCTATATACGAAGTGATGATTCTTATTTTAAATAAAGATGAAATCATTTCATTACGAAATGGTGCTGATGTTTTGATGAGACAATTTTTAGCATTGTTTGGAGAATGGGGGTTCTATGTTTTGAGTATATCTTATATTTTAGTATTCCTATTAGTTTTCTTAATACAAAAGAAAGATTGGAATATTACTGTAATAAAAAGTGATTATCTTATTGGAATGTTAGCCGAAGGTACAGTATGGGGTTTTATCCTATATATTTTCATGAAATATATTCCAGTATTTCTAATGTTTCCATCCGGAAAAGAACTGTTTCAACAAATGACATTAGCTATTGGAGCTGGATTATATGAAGAGTTAGTTTTTCGAGTCATTTCCATTGCAATTATTTTTCATTTTCTTCGTTTAGTTTTTCAATGGAATAAGCAATTTTCTCTTATTATAACAATAATTATTTCTGGAATAATTTTTTCAGCTTTTCATTTTGCTGGACCATACGGAGATGATTTTACTTTATTCCTTTTTATATATCGATTATTAGCTGGAATTATACTTGGTATCATATATGTTATAAGAGGTTTTGGTATTGTTTCTTATGCTCATATGATATACAATTTTATTATTATTTTTACTTTAACTACTTCTTAAAGAGATATTATTGAATAGTTTGAAGTTTTCTATTTTTATATAATAGCTCCTTTTCCATTGAATTTTTTTCATGGCAAACCTAAACTCTTACAGATTTGAAAACACGTAAAATAACTGTTTTCCTTCTCTTCGCGGGGTTTCTTAGTGTGTCTCAGGCCCAAGAAAGTCCATTTAAGAGTTTTATTATTGCCCTTTGGCCTGATTATGATAGGCAAGGAGTACTAGTAATATTAACAGGGGAGATCGAAAACGATAAACTTCCCTTAAGGATAAAAACTCCCATACCTGTGAGTGCAGATATTGTATTGGGCTCTGGTCAAGAAGGTGGAACAACTGAGTTATTGCCTCTGAATGAAACTCGTGATGAAAAAGGAAGGTTTGTTGATGAAGTTTTTGTTAAGCCACAATTTCAGATTGAATTTTATTACAATCCCTTTCAATTTCAGGATAAACGTGAGTCCAATTATACATTTAAGTTAAATCAATTATTAAAGAATTATCATGTTGCTATTCAAATACCTCTTGGTTCCGAGAACTTTATTTTCTCAGAATCAGATATTGATAGTGTTAAAGATGACCATGGTCTTAAATATATAAGAAAACGCTTTAATTACTTGCCCGAAAATTCATCACAAACTTTTTCATTTTCTTATATAAAAAAAGATGAAAGACTTACTGTTGATATTCTTCAAGAGATGTTAGATTTAATGCCTCCTAAAGATCTTGATGTTAATGAAAATGTACTATCCGTAGAACGTTATAAGTTACCTAGTCATGAACCTTATCTGATTCTTATATTTGTAACTGTAGCTATTTCTATAGTATTGTTCTTGTCAGAAAAAGATTTTGTAAAAGAACCAGAAAAAAATGAAAACAATTATTGCTCAAAATGTGGAGAAAAAATTGAATATAATAACAACTTTTGTTCCAACTGTGGTAAACAATTAATATGATGCCATATATACTTGAATTAGGTCCAATTAGAATTCCTTCTTATGGTTTTATGCTTATGATTGCCTTTATGACAAATTACTTTTTACTTACTAAAGAAACAAAAAAGTTAGGTAAGGATCCTGAAATGGCCGGTGATCTAGTCTTTTGGGCAGCAATTGGTGGAATTGGGGGGTCGAAAGTCTATTATATGATAGAAAACTTTAAAGCTTTTTCAGCTGATCCTATAGGTATGATTTTTAGTGGATCCGGCTTAGTTTTTCTTGGAGGATTGGGTGGAGGAATGTTGGCAGTTACACTTTATCTCAGGAAAAAAAATGAACCTTGGTTAATGTGGGCAGATATTATTGCACCTTGTCTTATCTTAGGGTATGCTATTGGAAGGATTGGTTGTTTTTTAGTCGGAGATGATTATGGTGTTCCAACAAATCTTCCTTGGGGAATGAGCTTTCCAAGGGGTGCTCCTCCAACTTACCAAAATGTTCATCCAACCCAAATTTATGAGGCTGTTCTAGGGTTTTCAATTTTTTTGATACTCAGTAAATTGAGATTAAAATCTAAACCTTTAGGCAGTATTTTTGCTTTTTATCTCATTTTTGCTGGAATGGAGAGATTTGTCATTGAATTTATAAGGACGAATGAAAAATATATGCTAGGATTAAGTGGTGCACAAATAATCTCTTTAGTTATGCTTGGAATAGGAATAATATTCCTAATACAACTAGGAAAACATTCTAATTCACTTGCTGGAGGTAAAAAACTTAATTCAGACTAAGCAGAATTCTATCAGCTTAGTTTTTTTTCTCCAGTTCTTCTTGGGGTCAATTTTACTATGCCAACCTATTTTGGACGATTGGAAGATTATCAATGTAAATAATACTAATAATCAGAAAATATTTACTCCTTCCAAGATAGCTATTGGAGTATTTTCAGATATTTACCTCATGGATTCTGAACAATCATTATTAACTAGACTTTTACCTAATGGTACATATTTTAGAACTGTTGGTGGATGGGGCGAAAATGGTGAATTATTCAATTCTGGATCGGATATAACAGCTTCTTACGGTCTTGATGTTTTTCTGATTGATTCTGACTCTCACCGTCTTCTTAGATTTGATAGAAAATTAAATTATATAACGGAAATGGATTTATTTTCATTAGATCACCCAATTGAATTTCCTATTAGTATTGAAAAATATCCTTCAGGAGAAATCTTAATTTCTAGTGAATCAGATGCTGAAGTGAAATTATTAGCCTTTAATGGTGAAGTAATCTCTACAATTGGAGATGAAAAATATGGATCTGATCGTTTTACTTATGTAACAGCCATAGCAATTAATGATGAAAATAACATTGGTATTATTGATAACAACGAAAGGTTTTTAGTTTTTAATAAGAGTGGAAGAATAATTTGGCAAAGAGAGATAAAAGGAGGTGGAGATTTTCTAGGAACTATTGATTCAGATTGGATTATATCAAGAAAGAATGGAGATTTTTTAATTATAGAAAGATTTTCTCAAAAGCTAATTGATCAAAAAATACCTTTCTCCAAAAATATTTCTGATATAGCAATTAAAGATAATAGAATTTATGTGATTGAAGAAGATGTCGGAACGATATGGAGTACATTAATTTTTTTAGATGAATAGACATTGTCTCATATTTCTTTTTTCCATTTTCTCTAATATAGTTTTGTCATTTGAAAACCCAAAAATTTCTTTATCAGTAAAGAAAAATATAATAGATATGAAATTAGTTAGAGGCGATTCTTTGCTTAGCCTTCCTAATAGATTTATAATTGATGGTTCAGTTAAGATAAAATTTTTATCTGGAGATTCTATACCATTTAAAGTTGAAAGTCTTAAAGGAGATTTACTTTTTACTAAATCTCCCGTTGATACTGTTTTTCTCAACATAGAATACGATTACCTAGAAGGGAGTCTTCCTACTTTTCTTGATTCAGGAATTGAGACTCTTCCAAAGATTGATCTAAAAAAAATAAATGGAATAAAAAAATCAACTATTTCTAAATCGAAAAGAACAAAGGAAATATTACCTGTTGTTGCTGATGGGTTTTTTTCAAGATCTATTGGGTTCTCCCAAAACACTGGTGCACAAATAAATGGAGGTTTGCAATTAAATCTTCAAGGAAAACTCAGTGAAGACATGACCATATCTGGAGTCTTATCAGATCAAAATATTCCAATTCAACCAGAAGGGGACACTCATTCATTAAATGAAATTGATAAGGTTTTTATTGAGGTGAATCATCCTTTAGGATTTATTAAAGCTGGAGATATAGATATTTCCTTGCGTAATGGGCGTTATCAACGTCATGATAGAAGATTAGAAGGTGTCAACCTTTCATCAAATTATAACAATAGCAATTTTGGCTTTACCATTGGAAGTGCTCGAGGAAAGTATTCTGAGACGGAATTTCGCGGTGAAGATCAAAATCAGGGCCCTTATCAATTAACTTCTTCAGATGGTAGCCGTCGTATAATTGTTACTGCTGGCTCGGAAATAGTATGGCTCAATGGAAAGAAGTTAATGCGTGGCGAGTCAGCTGATTATACAATCGATTATTCTCAATCTGAAATTATGTTTACACCTGTAAATTTGATAGATTCAAACAGTAGAATCTATGTTGAATATGAGTATTCTGATTTTGGATTCCAGCGACAAGTATATGTAGGATCCGCCTCTCGACAATTTATAAATAAAAAAGGTTCGATTTCTATCAATTATATAAGGGAGGCTGACAATACTTCGAATGAATCTTTTTATCCAATTACCTCTCAAGATCGTTTAATTATGGAATCCGCTGGAAAGGGAGGGGTGAAAAAATCTCTTGCTTTCCCTGACTCTTTGGGTAAATATAAATTAGATTATAATTCTAATAATCTGTCTGATAGCATTTTTATTTATATTGATGATTTGGATTTTTATGATGGAAAGCGCTACACAGTTGGATTTAATAATGCTGGAAATTTAGGTCAGTATGCACGTCGCGTAACCGAAAAATCAGAACTTTATTTTGAATATATTCAACCTTCAGAAAGAAATAATTATACTGATTTATACGTTCCTTGGAAATTAATATCGTCACCTCAAGTTCAACAAGTAGCGAATCTTATGGGAACCTTGCCAATTAATGATGAAACTTTTTTTTCTTTTGAAATTGCAGGATCAGGATTTAACCCAAATAGATTTTCTTCAATTCAAAATCAAACTGGCGGTTTGGCTGGAGAACTAGCGTTTTCTCATAAGGCCTATTTGCCAAGAAGTTTAGGTGAACTTTCATTTAGGGCTGAAAGCAGAGGGGCTGGAGATGGTTTTAAAGCTATTCAACGTGAATCACAAGTTGAATTTTCGAGAGAATGGAATCTTCAGCGAGATATATGGGAATCAAGCGGAAGAAACGATCTGAGCCATGATTTATCACAGATAACCTTATCTCATGAAATTAACAGAAAAAGTTCCACTAGTATTTCTATAGGAAAGTATGAGGATAAAAAACAAAAATCATATAGAAGACATTTAAAATCTTCATTTAATAATATTTTTTTTAATTCAATATCTCTTGATTTAAGTGATGTAAATAGAAAATCTCAAATTGAACCTTCCCTTGATTCTCATTGGAAAAGGGATCGATTTTTTGCATCACTTTTTAAAGGATCATTTCATCCATATCTTAGATTCCAAAAAGAGAAACGTACCTATGATATGAAGTTTGATGAAAAGGGAGCTGGTATACAGTTAGAAAATAAAAGAATAAATGGCAAGTTAGGAATTATAAATAGAAATGATTATAGTGGGAATTTAGAATTTAATAATTGGAGGAATGAAGGGGAAAGTTGGCTTGGCGAGATTGATATTCTAGCTCGTCCAATTAAATCTCTTACTACAAAGTTAATACTTAAACAGCGTTTGAAATCATTTAAAGATGATCGGGAAGATTTAAACTATAGATTAGCCCGAGGTTCAATCCGTTATACTCCAAAAAGGGGTAACACCAAGGCTAGTTTTGATTTTAAGTTGGAAAGAAGCTTATATGAAGAAAAGATTGTAGTATATGATTCAATTTCGTACGGTCCTGGACAATTTCGTTACGATAATGAGACGGGACTTTATATTGAAGATCCAGCAGGACATTATATATCATTTCATATTCCATCAGGTAATAGACTTCCATCAACACGATTTGTGTCAGGATTACGTCTTACTAGACATTTAAGAAATTTTTCTAATTCATTTCTTAAAGATGTAACATTTAGATTAATTGGATCTACTGATTTTAATGGAGAGAATCCAACATATAATTCTATTTTTTTCCCCTCAATAAATCAAACTGGACTTAACAGATCTCAATTTAATTCACAAGTCGAAGTACGTTACGCTCCAGGGAAAAAACTTAGACGTATAATCCTTAAAGGTCTTACAAATCGTGAAGTCGTATCCCAGTCAATTCAAGAATTGCGAGATAGAATTAGAAAATTAATTTCTATAAAATGGGAAGAGCCATTAAATGAACATTATAGATTAGTTTTTGATTTGTCTAAATCAGGGTTTAATCATATATCTTCTATTAAGTTAAGAGAAAGAAGAACTAATGGAATGTATTCTGAAACTGGACTCAAATGGAGGAAAAACCAATCCTTACAGCTAGGTGGGAATGTCATTATTGGTAAGGATATTGGAAACAGTTTTTTGGGAATATATAATGTTGACATTAAAGGAACTGAATTTGATGCTCTAATTTTTCCGGGATTGTTTGGAAGGATTAATACTACTTTGACAATTGTTAAAGTAAAACAAAATAATACTAATATAAAAGTTCTTCCACCTGAAGCCGCAAAAGGAATGCAAACGGGGATAAATATTAAAGGATCTATTAATGCTCTAATTAATTTAACTGAATCATTAGTTCTGAACCTAAATACGACATATCAACACGATTCTATACATTCAAACTTCTTGATTTTTAATGGAGAGTTACGTGCATCGTTCTAAGTTGAATGTTATTATATTCTCATTGATAGTTTTTAGCGCCAAAGGATCCGACTCACTTGCTGTAATAGTTAATCCGGACTCATCGGGTTATGTAACAGAAGTTGAAATGCAATTAAATAACTGGAAATTAGCAGCGATTAATGATGGAAGGCTCAATGCAGAACTTAATTTGCGTTCTGTTTCAATGTATGATTCCTCGGGAAAAATTCAGATTGTTTGGGAACATAATTATGGTTTTGAAATGAAAGTAGATTCTGTAATTCTTTCAGGCGACAATGATTTTTCACCAAAAATAAATAAAATACTTACTACTCCATTTATGAACTTGCCGGCTTCAGAAGAAACTATTTCATTTGTAAGATCGTCATTGTTGAAATATTCATTTTTTGGAGGAAAGGAAAAACCATTTTTTGCAACGTATGGTAATAATCAAATTGCCTTGCTAATTCCCACAAAAAATGTTTTAGATAGTAGTTTTTCTGGTATACTTGGATATCGCCCAAATGATCGAGGAATTGGACAGCTGACTGGCGATATATCAATTCAATTTTCTAATCTTTTTGGATATTTTACTTTAACGAATATTAATTGGAAGCGAAAAGATCAAAGTTCTCAAGAATTTTCCTTTGAAGAGAAAGTTCCAGTTATTCCAGGGGTCAATTTTGGTGGGGTTATTGGAGTTCAACAAAGACTTCAAGATGGAATGTATTTAATGCGACGGTCTTATATAGGATTAGAATCTTATTATCCTAAACTTGGGACAATTTCATTCGGTGCGTCTCGAGGAACAACTTCTCTAACTGATTTAGGATTAAAAGCTGGGCTTTATCCACATAGGAAGGCTGGTTTAGATTTAAGGTATTCTATTGAATCCAAAGATCTTTTTAAGATAACTCGTAATAGATTTTTTATTGATTCTAGTATTCAATTCTCTGAATTAAGGAAGGAAAATAATATCAAGGAATTTCTTGGGGTAGGTAGGATTGAAGGACAACTTGTAAGTCCGATCCTAGATGATTGGAACTTGTCGATTCGTTCTAATCTAGGTTTTTCTACTATTTCGGGAAAAAATTCGGTTCCTTTAACAGAGCAATTTCGTTTTGGAGGAGCTTCTTCATTAAGAGGTTATCAAGAAGATATATTTATTTCAAAATGGATGGTAATTAATCAATTTGAAATGAGGTATGAGATAGGAAAAAAAACACGTATTTATGGATTTTTTGATACCGCTATTTCAGATGAATTAGGATATCCCTGTGCTATAGGTTTTGGATTAAATCAACCAACATCTATTGGAATACTTTCAATTGATTATGGTATTAGTAAAGATGAAAAACCTTCAGGAGGTAAGATTCATATAAGAATAGTTAATAGTACTTTATGAAGAAAAAAATAATAAAATTTCTAGAAAAAGACCCAAGTAAGCCACTGCGTAATCGACAGCTTGCGAAATTAATGGGTATTAAGAACAAGGATTATAAGAAGTTTCGTAATGCGATAAAAAACCTAATCAGAACTAAGACACTTTTTAAAAGATCTGGAGGATCTCTAATATTGGCATCTTTAACTAGAAGAGCCAAGGGAATTGTATCATTAACTAATCATGGTTATGGTTTTGTTACAGTTAAAGAAAATTCTAGTGACATTTTTGTTAGAAGTGAGAATCTAAATGGTGCTCTAAATGGTGATTTGGTTCAAATAATTATATTCCCAAAGAATAAAAACTATAAGAGCGAAGGAATAGTAGAAAATATAATTTCAAGGTTCGCTGAAAAATTTATTGGAATAGTAATAGTTAGTATGGGTGAATTTACTCTCCAAATTGATCCGGTTTCCCCAAAAAGAGGAATTGTGGTTGAAACTAAAGAGTCAAAGTTATTAGATGGCGATATAGTATTAGTAAAAGTTATAGATTGGGGAACCTCTGATTCACCTGTTATTACAAGCTTAATAGAAAGAATTGGTTCAATCAATTCTCCTGAAGATGATATGGCTATAATTTGCTATAAGTATGATTTGGATCCTGAATTTTCTTCTTTAATTGAAAATGAAAGTAACAAGTGGACTATTTCGGATATAAAAAAAGAAATTATTAATAGAGTTGATCTGCGGGGTCTATTAGTATTTACTATTGATCCGTGGGATGCAAGAGATGTTGATGATGGAATTTCTTTTGAACAATTAGAAAATGGCAATTTTTCTTTAGGTATACATATTGCGGATGTTTCTTTTTTTGTTAGAGAGGGTTCTGAATTAGATCGAGAAGCACAGAAGCGGAGTAATTCGGTATATTTTGCTGAAGGTACAATTAGAATGTTACCTGATAATCTTTCAGCTGAATTATGTTCTTTATTGCCTAATGTTGAACGATTAGCTATGTCAGTTTTTGTTGAATTGGATCTTAATTTTAATGTTATAACTACTCGAATAGAAAAATCTATAATTAAGAGCCAAAAAGCATTTACCTATGATGAAGTACAGGAAATTCTTGATGGTAAGGATGAATCTTATTCTAAAATATTAAGAAAAATGAATTATGTTGCTAAAGGGCTTATGGCCAAACGGCATAATGCTGGAAGTATAGATTTTGATATTCCAGAGACTATTTTCAAATTTGGTGACGGAGGTGTTCCTCATAAAATTTTGCCAAGTAAACGTTTAGATAGTCACCGTCTTGTTGAAGAATTTATGCTATTAGCAAATAGAGAAATTTCAAAAATGGTAGTATCAGAGCGTAGTAAAAAAGATGAGTTTATTTTTAGAATTCATGATGAACCTATAACTAATGATCTTGAAAAATTTCTTAACATTCTTCAAAGGTTTAATCTTATAACAAAGATTCCTTTAAAGTTTAAATCTAATGATTTTCAAAAAATTGTAGAAAAGGTCAAATCCTCTCCGTATCATAAGCTTATTGAAAAACTGGCTCTTAGAACCATGTCAAAAGCTATATATAGTATCCACAATAGAGGTCATTTTGGTTTAGCATTTGAGACATACACTCATTTTACTTCACCCATAAGGCGTTATTCTGATATTTTGGTCCATCGTTATCTAAAAAAACATTTACTTAAGGATAAATTTTTGAAAGGAATATCTAGGGATAAAGCTAGTTCTATTGCGAACTATATAACTAATTCTGAAATCAAAGCAATTGATGCTGAGAGAGAATACATTAAATTGAAGCAAATTCGTTGGCTTTCAAAACATATTGGGGACAAATTTAATGCTGTAATTTCTGGAGTAATATCATCTGGATTATTTGTTGAATTAGTGAATACGCTAGTAGAAGGATTTGTGAAAATAGAGTCTCTAAAACAAGACAGTTTTTATTATGACGATCATGAAATTGCAATTATTGGAAGGAAATCCAATGAAATTTATAGGCTTGGGAATCAAGTTGATATTTATGTTAGAAGTGTAAACATAGAAAAAAGAAGAGCTGATTTTATTTTGATCGAATCATGAAGGAAAAATTATTTCAACTTACTTTTCTTTTAATAATATTTATTGGATGTAATTACAAACCTAGGGCTAACGGGATAGAGAATCAGATTCATATCATCTCTTCATTTGAAGATCTTCCATATATAAAAAGTATTGTAGACTCTGTATTCGGGAGAGCTATTTATACTCCAGCCCCAGAAACTTATTTTGATGTGACTTACGTCAATCCATTTGATTTTAATGAAATTAAACGAAGCCACAACATATTAGTTATATCAGTTATTGGAGTCAAGGATACGACAGCTGATAGGATAGTCCGATCTGTTCTTCCAGAAGATCAGTTAACTCTTGCAACAGTTGGAAAAAATCAAATTTTTTCTAAAAAAGATTTTTTTGCAAGAGGTCAAGTATTTTCTCTTGTAGTTGGTCAACGCCCTGCTGATATAATAAAAGGTCTTAGGAAAAGAGGCTCTTGGCTTTTCAAACAATATGATCAGGCCTTTATTGATAGGCAAAAAGATCATATCTTTAAAAGGAGAGAAGAAAAAGAACTTTCATTAGAACTTTTGGAAAAATATAGCTGGGAATTAAGAATTCAACATGATTATTTAATTATTAATGAGGAACCAGAACGTAATTTTGTATGGATTGGTCGAGCATTTCCCTATCGTTGGTTTTCAATTAATTGGGTCGAGGCTCCAAGATCAAGGGAAATAGATTATTTAATTGCTTCAGAGATGGTTAATGATTTTCCTATAGCGTATTACGATAAAATAATTTTTAAAGACACTTTTCGATTAGTTGAACCTGTAAAACTAAGCGGTTGGGATGCTTGGCGAATTGAAGGACTTTGGGAACATACTGAAGAAATTAAAGGAGGTCCCTTTATTTCTTATGTTTTCTATGATGATAATACAGATCGGCTTTTTCATTTAAATTTATTGGTTTATAGTCCTGGGCAAAAAAAAATGATCTCATTAAGACAAATGGATATTATGGCTCATACGTTTAAAACTAAATCGAACTAGTTATAATGAAATGAAAATTAATTTTATGGTAATTGTACAGGTTCTTTCAATAGCTTTTTTTTTAAAAAGATATTTTATTACTTAATCGGAAGTCTATGGCAAAGCGAGTTTTAATTACTGGTGCATTTGGTCAACTAGGAGAGGCAATTATAATGGAATTGCAACCATATTTCAACCTTTGTGCTACAGGTAAATTAGTACCTGAAGATAATTTGGGTTTATGTAAATATCATCAATTAGATATAAAAGAAAAAGAAGGAGTTAATGATTGCATTCAAAGTTTCACTCCAGATGTAGTTATTCATTTAGCTTGTATGACAAACGTTGATGGTTGTGAAAAAAATAGAGAAGAAGCATGGGGAGTAAATGTTACCGGAACTGAAAATATAATTAATTCTGTTCGTGGATCCTCTGCAAAAATAGTATATATATCTACAGATTATGTCTTTGATGGTAAGGCTGGCCCATATATTGAAGATGATGTTCCTAATCCTATAAACTATTATGGGAAAACAAAACTTGCTGCTGAAAATGCAGTTCGAGGTTGTGCGCAACCATGGGTCATTCTTCGAACCAATGTTTTATATGGTAACTCAATTAGGTCTTCAGCAAGCTTTGTTAATTGGGTTGTAAATTCCTTGAAAAATTCCAAAGAAATCAATGTAGTTGATGATCAAATAAATAATCCTACATGGACAGCTAGTTTAGCTGAGGCAATTAAATTGTCCATTATTATGAATATTCAAGAAATACTAAACTACGCTGGCTCAGAATTCATGTCTAGATTTGAATTTGCTAAAAGAATAGCAAATGTTTTTGAGCTTGACTCCAGCCTTATTAAGCCAATTAAAACTGAAGATTTAAATCAATTAGCACCTAGACCCCTTAGATCTGGATTATCGACTGTTAAGATAGAAGAACTTATTGGAGTTAGAACATATGGGCTTGATTATTGTTTGAGAAAAGTAGGTGAGGGAATAGTTAATTGAAAACGATTGTTGTAACACCTACATACAATGAACAAAAAAATATCAATGAATTATTGGGAACAATATTCAGTGTAAACTCTAACTTTCATGTTTTAGTTGTTGATGACAATTCCCCAGATGGCACAGGAAGTATTGTTAAAAAATTACAATCTACCTATCCAAACCTTCATTTATTATCTAGGAATAAAAAGGATGGTCTTGGGTCTGCCTACGTAGCTGGTTTTAAATATGCTTTAAAAAGAGATTTTGATGCAATCGTTCAAATGGATGCTGATATGTCTCATGATCCTAAAGATATTGTTTCTTTAATTTCAGAATTAGAGAATACTGATGTAGCAATAGGTAGCAGATATATTTCAGGTGTAAATGTGGTAAACTGGCCAATACGTAGATTAATGATTAGTTATGGAGCAAATATATATACTCGCTTAGTTACAGGACTTCCAGTTAAAGATGCTACGGGAGGTTTTAAATGTTGGAAACGAAAAGTCCTTGAATCTTTGGATTTAAATAATATTCGGTCACAAGGATATTCTTTTCAAATAGAAATGACATATAGAGCTTGGCTTAAAGGTTTTAAAATAAAAGAAGTACCAATAGTTTTTGTAGATAGAACCATAGGTGAGTCAAAAATGACTCATTCTGTTATGCTTGAAGCAGCAATTATGATACCTCGTCTTCGCTTAGGTAAAACTTTCGGATGGTATAGATGAAAAAAACAATTTCTATAATTATAGTTAACTATAATGTAAAACATTACCTAGCGAATTGCATCGAATCAATTTGTGATTCAGATTATAATGGAGATATTGATATTATCGTCGTGGACAATAACTCATATGATGGATCTGTTTCAATGATCCGTGAGAGATTTCCTTTTGTCAAATTAATCGAAAATGATAAAAACTTAGGCTTTGCTAAAGGAGTAAATCTGGGGCTTAGAATAGCCTTTGGAGATTATATCATTTTATTAAATCCTGATACGGTTGTTGAAGAACGGACATTGTCAGTATTAGATAATTATATGGAGGAAAATCCAGAGGTAGGTATATGTGGTCCAAAAATTATAAATGCCGATGGTTCTCTACAGCTTGCTTGCAAACGTAGTTTTCCAACTCCTTGGGTTGCATTGCCAAAAATTTTAGGGTTAAGTAAAATTTTTCCAAATGGAAAATGGACTGGAAAGTATAACCTGACTTACCTGAATTCTAATCAAATACATTCAGTTGAAGCTATAAGTGGATCTTTTATGTTTATGAGGAGGTCAGTGTTAATAAATGTCGGAGAACTTGATGAAACATTTTTTATGTTTGGAGAAGATCTTGATTTTTGTTACAGAAGCATTCAATCAGGTTTTGAGATTCATTATGTTCCTTATACTCAAATAATTCACTATAAAGGTGAAAGTGTGAAAAGTTCTCCTCATGATAGTACAGGATGGTTCTATCAGGCAATGGATTTATTTGTAAACAAACATTTTTCAACTACAGCTTCTATTTTAACTAAAGCAGTGTTAAAAATAGGAATTTCATTAAAAAAGGGATCCTCCTTTTTTGTTTCATCTCTAGTTCCATTATTGCCTGTTTTATTAGATTTATTTATGGTGGTAATTGCTTTTTTTATTGCAATTACATTACGATTTGGATCTTTTGAACCAGTTGTAAATGTTTATTTTCCAGTTCTGACTTTGTATAGCTTGTTTTGGATCTCTGTAGGTGGGATTTTTCAAATTTATTCTCGATTTGTTCTCGCCTATAATAGAGCAATGCTATCGTCAATACTTGGTTTTTTACTAAGTGTTGCTTTTACGTATTTTTTTAAACAAATAGCTTATTCAAGAGCGGTAATTCTTGGTGCTTCTTTAATTATTACTTTATTAATACCTGGTTGGCGTTTAGTCGCTCATGTTTTGAAATCTAGGGGTTTCTTTCGGAATTTGGTTTTGGGACAAGCACCTATCTTTTCAAGGCCAGCAATAATTGTTGGTGGTGGCAGCGAAGGTCAAAGGATTGCACAAAAAATTGGGCGGAGACCAGATACTGGTATATATATTGTAGGTTTTGTTGATCCAAACCCGGAGGCTTTAATATTTTCTGATAAAGAAATTTCATCATTGCATCTAATCCTTGGTTCAACAGATGCAATCAATAGTATAGTCGTTCGGTATGAAATTCGCGAATTAATTTTCACTTCAGATCGGTTAGATAATAAAGAAATTGTAAAAATTATGGATAATACAAAACATTTACGATTGACATATAGAGTAGTACCTCGTGAGAGGGATATACTACTAGGTAAAGCATCTGTAGAAGATGTTAGTGATTTCCCTTTTGTTAGTATAGAATACAACTTGTACCATCGATTAAATGTTATATCAAAAAGAATTTTTGATATCATTTTCTCAACTTTAATTATAATTTTTACTTTCCCTTTATTCCTAGTATTGATTATTAAGTTTAGAAAGTGGAATAAAAGAGAATTCTGGGGTAGAGAAGGTAGGGTGTTTAATGCTTGGGTGTTTCCCACAAAAAAGCGAATTTTGGGAGAATTACCTTTAATGATAAATGTTTTGTTTGGTGAAATGAGTTTTGTTGGTACCGCGATGATTCCTAAAGAGAAAAAGAAGATTAATTTAATTTGCAAGCCTGGTTTAACAGGTCTTGATCGTATAAGAAAATATCGTATAGGTAATGAAGAACGTACTATATATGACCATTATTATGTTCAGCATCAATCTATGGCTTTTGATGTTGAGATAATTATTAGAAGCGTATTAGCACTTTAGATAATGTCTGAATTTATTTTAGATTTTGAAAAACCAATTTTTGATCTTCAAAAAAAGATTGATGAATTAGTAGAAATTAATTCTAGGGATGATATAGATCATTCAATAGAAATCACTCGTCTTTCTCAAAAAAAAGATAAACTTGAAAGTAAAATTTATAACAATCTTACTAGATGGCAACGTGTTCAATTAGCTAGATATCCAAAAAGACCTTACGCTCTGGATTACATTAATCGTATTTCGCCAGATTTTTTAGAATTACAAGGTGATCGATATTTTTCTGATGACCATGCAATAGTTGCTGGGATTGGCAGTGTTGATAATTATCAAGTAGTTTTTGTTGGTCAACAAAAAGGAAAAAATACTAAAGAAAATCTCGATAGGAATTTTGGTATGGCTAGACCAGAAGGATACAGAAAAGCTATTAGAGTTATGAAGTTGGCTGAGAAATTTAATCATCCAGTTATTTGTCTTATTGATACTCCAGGTGCTTATCCAGGTATTGGTGCAGAAGAGAGAGGCCAGGCTGAGGCTATTGCAAAAAATTTAATTGAAATGTCTGTACTTACTGTTCCAATTCTTGTCATTGTAATTGGTGAAGGTGCAAGTGGTGGAGCACTTGGAATTGGGATAGGAGACCGGTTTTTTATGATGGAAAATACATGGTTTTCAGTCATTAGTCCGGAAGGTTGTGCCTCAATTTTATGGCGAGATGCTAGTAAAGCTGAGATTGCTGCCGATGCTATGAAAGTTACAGCTCAAGACCTATTTGAAATGGGTATTTGTGATGAAATTATATCAGAACCTATGGGAGGAGCTCATAAAGACTATAATCTTATGGCAGAAAGGCTTAAAGCTCTAATATTTAAATCATTAGATGAACTTTCTAAACTTGACAGTGAAGAATTAATTGAAAGAAGAATAGCCAAATATGATAGGATTGGAATTTGGGAAGAATAATTTCCTTTGACCATCAGATAAGAGTTATATATGGTCATACTGACATGATGGGTAGAGTATACTATGGAAGATATTATGAATATTTTGAATCAGCACGGGCTCATTTTCTTCGTGAACTGGGACTACCTTACGGTGAGATAGAAAATTCAGGAATACTAATTCCTGTAGTAGAGAGTCATTGTGAATATAAAATTGGAGCAACCTTTGACGATTTACTCAATATAAGAACAATAATCAAAAACTCTCCAACAGCAAAAATGAAAATTTTTTATGAGGTATTTTTAAATGAGAAAGATTTAATTATTGCCAAAGGATATACCATTCATGCATTTATTAATAAAATTGGTAAAGTTGTTAAACCTCCAAAAAATCTTCTGTCTCTTGTTGAAAAAGGTTTAAAAAATAATGAATAATGAATTAGTCTTTTTATTTCAAACAATTCTTTGTCTTTTTTTTACATTGGTTGCATTCAAAATGGGAAGGTCTTGGCTTTATACATATATTGGTGTAAGTATTGTTCTTGCTAATATTTTTGTAACGAAACAGATCAATCTTTTTGGTTTAGCTGCTACAGGAGGAAATGTTCTTTACGGTTCTATATTTTTAGCAACAGATCTACTAAATGAACATTTCGGTAAAAAAGAAGCAAAAAAAGCTGTATATATTGGTTTTTCAATGGCTCTTTTCTTTACATTAATGTCTCAAATGATTTTACTTTTTGAAGCAAGCTCTGATGATTGGGGTGCATCAAATGGTATGGCCAATATTTTTTCTTCTACTCCAAGTATAATTATTTCAAGCTTAATTGCATATTTGTTATCTCAACTACATGATATATGGGCATTCCAGACTATTAAGAAAAAAACGTCAGGAGGTTTGCTCTGGCTTCGGAATAATGCCAGTACTTGGTTAAGTCAGGCTATAGATACAATTGTATTTTCTTTATTAGCTTTTATAATTATCCCAATTATTTTTAAAAGTAGTAATACTGCTCTTCCAATACCAACCGTATTTGAAATTATTCTTTCGACTTATTTCATTAAAATAATTGTAGCAGGAATTGATACACCATTTATTTATCTAAGCTATTATTTTAAACCTGTGAAAGCATAAATTAAATAAATTTGAAGCTTTTATTTAATATTCCCAATCTAAGAACAGTTTAGAGATTAAGTTATTGAGTTTAAAAGAAGAAATTTCTATTATCTACAATTTCTGATTCATCTTTCATTCTTTTTATCCAATTTCTAATAAATTCATTTTCACGCTGATTACTTAGGTTTTTCTTCAAAAGATCCTTTTTCACCTCCCAATCAACTTGATCAAACTCTTCACGGCTCTCTAGTTTAATAATGACATATGTTTGTGAAGTTTCTATTGGAGGCAGAATCTGGCCTACTTCAGCAGCGAGTAATGCACCAACAACTGATTCATGTTTACCAATTTTATTGAATGGATTAGATAAATTGGAAGATACAGGACCGACAAATTCAACATTTTCATTTGATTCTGCTATTTCTTTTAAATTTCCGTCAGAAATTCCCTCCATCAATTTATCCGAAATAGCTTTTGCGGCGACTATACGCTTACTATTTCTTAATTTATTTCTGATTTGATTACTAACTGATTCATATTCCTTGGTCCCAGAAGCTATAATAGAATCGAGACGGAAAATTACAAAACTTTGATCTGATTCAATTATTTCGCTATGAGCTCCAATTTTATTATTAAAGCCAAATTTTGCTGGCTCAGTGAAATATCCAAATGAAGGTATAAAGGATGAATTTTCTGTAATTGGTCTCATTGATTTAAATGTATTATTATTTTTTACTAGAGCCTCATCAAAGCCAAAATCTTCTACATCAAATAAAAATTGGTTGGCTTGACCTCTGATATGATTACGAGTACTTGGCCCCATATCAATTTTAATAAGAATATGGCTAGCATGAACTTCTTTCTGATTTTCTTTATCTGTTCTGATATCTTTAATTTGTATTATATGGAAACCAAAATCAGTCAAAACTGGACCGACTATATGTCCCTTTTTCCCTGAAAAGGCTGCCTTTTCAAAAGGCTCAACCATTTGTCCGCTACCAAACCATCCTAAGTCTCCACCTCTACCTTTTCCATCTGGATCCCGATTACCTGGATCTTCAGAGTATTCATTAGCTAATTGAGCAAAGTCAGATCCTTTACTTAGTTGATTCAAAATATCTTCAGCGGTTTGTTTAGATATCAAGGAATCGTCCTTTGAAGGTGATTTTGCCCATTCTACATAGTCTAAAATTCGTTGTTCAGTTTGTTCAAATTCATTTGGATTAAGAAAATAATAATTTTCCATTTCATCTTTTGTAGGTTCAAATGTAGAATCAGTGAATTTGCTGGCTCTAATAATTAGGGCACTTATTGTATGCTCTAAATTCTGAATTATATATTCATTCTTTATATCATTTAAAGATACATAAACACCTGACCTAAGTTCATTAAAAAGTTTTTGTCGAGGTAGATACTGCCGTACATAATCTTCAATAGGTCGCCATTCATCACCTTGTGGATTTCGAAGTGCTGCTAAATATTTTGCCTGGTTAAACACACCATCTGTTTGAAAATCAGGAATGGTTTTGAGGGTTGCTGGCGGATTATTGATTAGTTCAAAATAGATTTCTTCAGCGGTAACACTAATTTTTCTCTTTTTTATTTCTTGATTAATTATGGTGGCTTCGATTAGCTCGTTAAAGATTCTCTCTCGTTCAAAATCTAGATTTCGACTATCAACTTCCGCTCCTTGTGAACGAGCTTGTTCCAAACGATGATCTAATTGATGAAAAAATAGATCAGGAGGGATAGTCTCTCCGTTAACCACAGCAATAGCTCGTGAAACATCGACTCTCCCAAATATCTGATTAATTATATCTGCACCACCTACAAGACCACCAACAGTCATGCTTCCAATAAAGAGGATCAGTAATATCCATAGTATTACATGCATTCTATTTCGCATGGTATTCATTAAGCCCATTTGTTTATTATCCTTTTATAAATACAAAAAAATGTCGAGAAATTTACCGAGATTGTATACCTTCTACAACTTAAGTTAGATAATTGTTAAACCTAATTGATTTTCATTTAATATTTTTAGGGTTGTTTTAGTGAAAAATCATTCTATAGAATTGCTTAATAAAGATATAATCAAATGCAGAGATTGCGATAGATTAGTCGAATTTAGAGAGTCTATTGCAATAAAAAAGAGAAAACAGTACCAAAACTGGCAATATTGGGGTAAACCTGTTCCTGGCTATGGAGACTTTAAAGGATCATTGTTATTAATTGGACTTGCACCGGCAGCTCATGGGGGAAACAGAACTGGTAGAGTTTTTACTGGCGATAAATCAGCTGAATTTCTTGTTAGATGTTTATATGAAGTTGGAATTGCAAATCAACCAAATTCTGACTCAAGAGATGATGGTTTGCTACTATTCAATGCTTATATGACACCAGTTTTAAAGTGTGTTCCTCCTTTTGATAAACCTAAGCCTAATGAATTACTTAATTGCTCTCAATTTTTTAATAAAGAATTAGTTCTTTTAAAGAATGTTTCCTGTATTTTAGCTCTTGGGAAAATTGCTTTTGATTCTTGTCTTCGTTATTTCAGGAATGAATTCCATTTTTTAATGAAAGATTATCCTTTCGGACATGGTAATCGATATATGCTTGAAAATGGGATTACTATTATAGGCTCTTATCACCCTAGTCCAAGGAATGTTAATACTGGAAGGCTATCGCAATCTATGATGATTGATCTGTTAGAAGAGGTTAAAAAATTTATAAAATAATCTTAAAGATATTTTTAATAATGATGATTTCTTTTTCGTTATTATTCGGGGGCAAGCGATTAACTTTAAAAGATGTTTCAGGAACGAGCCCTTTTTCTATAGCATCAATTGGAAAAGTAGTGTGGATTCCGAACAAAGATATTTATAGTTTTCTAAAGTCAAAAAATGGGATTAAATCAATTTATCAAGTAAACCTTGTTAAGGGAGACACAACTCTTTTTTTAGATGGAAAAAATTTAATTTTTCAAAACAAATTGTTAAATATAAATAGTTATAATTTTTCACCAGATGGTAAACGTTTGTTAATTCAAACAAATCGAAAAAAAATTTGGAGAAGGTCAAATTTTGGAACATACTGGATATATCATTTGGAGAAAAATACTTTAGAACCAGTATCTTTAGATAATGATCGGCTTCGAAATGTGAAGTTTTCTCCAGATGGTCAAATGGTAGCATATGTTAGAGAGGATAATAATCTTTATACTTTTCAAATAAAACGTCAAAGGGAAAGGCAATTAACAAGAACAGGTTCAGATGTTATTCTTAATGGACATTTTGGGTGGGTTTATGAAGAAGAATTCATGACTTTTGATGCTTATCTCTGGTCACCCGATAGCCGTAGAATTGCTTATTTTGAAGAAAATCAATCGCGAGTACCTGTTTTTACAATTTTAAACAATCTTGAATTATATCCTGAAACGAAAAAAATTAGATATCCTAAAGCTGGAAAAGTTAATCCCACTATTCGTATTGGTATTGTTAGAGCAAATGGTGGCTCAACTAAATGGATGGATATTGGAAAAAATAATAATGTGTACTTTCCTAGGATGTATTGGAAGAACCTTGAGGAACTACTTATTATAAGGATGCGTCGTTTACAAAACCATTGGGATCTTCTCATTTGTGATCCAAAAACAGGACAAAAAAGACAAGGGATTAGTGAAACAGATGAAAATGGTTGGGTTGAAATACATGACAATTACAAATTTCTTGGATCTAATGAAATTTTATGGGTATCTGAAAGATCTGGTTATAACCATCTCTACCTACACACAATAAAAGGACAAGAAATTACTAGATTGACATATGGGAAATGGGAAGTTAACGATATTATCAGAGTTGATCAGCAAGAAAAAGAAGTATATTTTACGGCCAATAGAGAATCAGTTCTTGAAAATCATCTATATAAAGTATCCTTTAATGGAAAAGATCTCGAATTATTAACATCAGAACAGGGTTTTCATTCTATTCAATTTTCACCCTCTGGTAAATTTTTCATAGATAGTTTTTCTTCTGTATCTGAACCAAATAGAATTCTTTTAAAACGTAATGATGGTAATTTAGTTAGGGTTATTGGAGAGACAGATATAGATCAATTTGATGATTATGATTGGTCAACTCCTATTTTTACAAAATTTTCTACACATGATAGAACCGAAATGTTAGATGGTTTGATTACTCTACCTATCAACTATATCAAAGGTAATAAATATCCGTTGATTGTTTACAATTATGGAATGCCAGGTTCTCAAATTGTAAAAAATCAATGGGGTAGCATTTGGAATCAATTTTTAGCACAAGAAGGTTTTATTGTATTTTCATTGGATTCACGAGGGATGGGTGGTCGTGGAGAATCATTTCAAAATTTGAGTTTTGGTGATTTAAGTAAATATCTTAGCAGGGATCATATTGCTGGTTTAGAGCATATGATCTCAGAATGGAACGTAGATAAAAAACGGGTAGGTGCTTGGGGTTGGAGTGGAGGCGGATATTTTACTTGTTTGATGTTAACAAAAAACAGCCCTCATTTCAAAGCTGGAGTATCGATTGCTCCAGTAACAGATTTTAGACTATATGACACTATATATACCGAGCGGTTTATGGGTTTGCCAGAAAATAATATTGCTGGTTATGACTCGACTTCAGTGTTTTCTTATGTGGAAAATACAAAAGGAGAATTGTTGGTAATTCATGGAACAGCTGATGACAATGTCCACTCTCAAAATACATTTCAGTTAGCTGAAAAATTTATTGAAGCTGGAAAATCTTTAGAAGTTTTCTACTATCCTAATCGAGACCATGGAATACATGGTGGTAATTCTCGGTTGCACCTCTATACGAAAATGTATGATCATTTTCGTAAACATCTTCTTGAAAAGTAGCTAAAAAATCCTAATTCAATTGAAATAAGAATTTAAATATTTCAGTCATCAATAAGACTATATTAAATAAAAATATAACTATAGAGAAACCTCACACTAGTGAGGCTTCTCTAATGAAATTTATTATCTTTTTTTAGCGACGAGGACGTGCTTCGTTTACAACGAGTTGTCGACCATTAATTTCCTTGCCATTAAGATTCTCCATTGCTGCTTTTCCGGCATCCTCAGATCCCATTTCAACAAAGCCAAAACCTCTTGAACGGCCAGTGAATTTATCCGTGATGATTTTTGCGGATGTAACATCGCCGTGCTCAGCAAATGTATTGCGAAGATCATCTTCGGACATTTCGTAATTAAGATTTCCTACATATAGGTTCATATTTATCTCCTACTTAGTTAATGAAAATATTATTTTTTTGTTTTTAATTAGTATTAGGTGGATATTGGGGAATAGTCGCTAGAAAGGTATAATTTCTGTCTTGTTATCATTATAAATTAGTGAAGAGTTAGCTTATTCCAAAAGCATTTTTATTATTAGGTTTAATGCGATAATTGGTATTATTCGCCTGAAAAATAAAAAAAGCTTCTAATACTGTGGAGCCGATGGGGATCGAACCCACGACCTCGTGAATGCCATTCACGCGCTCTCCCATCTGAGCTACGGCCCCATATCATTAAGTTTCTTAATAATGGTTATTAATAATTCTGAAATTAATACGATTATCATTTTTTAACCAATCTAAACGTATCTATGTTATATTGACTTGCAATTAGAGCGACCGTAAATTATCTCTATGAAGATACAAGAAAATACTAATACAATTTTACCTATTATATTAGGATTATTATTTTTTGGTTGCTCAAAGCCTTCTGATACGGCAGGGTCAGCTACTATTGTAGTTACTGGAAATGTCCATAGCCAGCTTGACCCATGTGGCTGAAAACGTAATCCAACGGGCGGTCTGCCTCGTAAAGCTACATTCATTAACAAATTAAGAAATGATGGTAATGATCCATTAATTCTTGATGCTGGGGATTTATTTTTTGATAAACAAAGTCCTTCTGATTTAAGTAAAAAGCAATCTAGACTTAGGGCAAAGACTCTAGTTTCAGGATTTAATATTATTGGTTGTGATGCTTTTAATGTTGGTTCAAAAGATTTTGCGGGAGGTTTTAAATTTCTTATGGAAATGAAAGAAATGGCAGATTTTCCTTTTTTATCAGCAAATATATTAGATAAAACCGGTAATACTGTATTTCAACCATTTATCATTCTTCAGAAGCAATCATTTAGTTTCGGAATAACTGGGGTTACTTCATCGCTACCAGATAATATTAATGAAGTATATCTTGCAGATATAGAGGATAGTGTGAATGATGTTTTGAAAAGACTTGCATTAGAAACAGATTTTCAAATTGTTCTTTTTAACGGCACAATTGAAGAAGCTAAATCTTTTCGCTTAAAATTTGTTGAAGCTGACTATATGTTTGTAAGTGGAGCAACCGACAATCCAATTGGAAGGACAAAGAATCCTAATTCAGGGCCCCGAATGTATCGACTAGGTAAGCAAGGGAAAGCACTTGGGATGTTAACTCTGAATATAAACGATCCTAGTTCATTACTTTCGGATATTACTGAACTTAAGTTAAGAGAAGAATTTATATCCAGGCAAATTAATAGAATGAAGAAAAACGATCCAAATAAATCCTTGAAAGAAATTTTCGTAAATGATGCAAGGATGCTTGAGAGAGCTGAAAAAATTGAACAAACATTGATTGAAACAAAGCGAGAAATTGCAGGTGCAATTAATACTAGTAGATATAGTTTTCCACCTATGGATAAGAATTTAGAGGATGAACCTAAAATGCTTAGCATGATTACCCAGACTATTTCTGAATGTAATCAACTTGCAAAATTATCATCAGATAACAAATCTACTGGATCGTGAACTCTAATTCTTTCTCAGCTCAAATTATTATTCTCTTGGTAGTCTCTTTTGTCTTTTCTTTGGGCTTTAATGCTATACGATCTGATGGTATCCCTTTAATTGCCTCAAAGCAAATTATTAAAGGTGGTCAATCAGTAGCTGATTCACTATTATCTGAATCTACGTTCCTTTTTGAACCAATTATGATTGATTTATCTATTGCTAAAGAATTTTACGATAAAGATATTTTATTTATTGATGCTAGGGATGAAAAAGAATTCAAGGAAGCTCATATCAAAGGAGCAAAACTTGCTCCAGCAATTTTAGGTGAAGTTCTAAAATGGACTTCCTCCGAGTATGATCCTATTGTCACATATTGTGGTGGAGGACAATGTGATCTTAGTATGAGTGTTGCTAGAGAACTAATGGGTGAAAATTGGGGCTTCAATCGTGTTTTTGTTTTTGAAGGCGGTCTTCCTGAATGGATAGCAGCTAAATATCCAGTAGAATAATGTCCACTTTAATTAAAAACAAATGGGCTATTTTTATTTTTAGAGTAGTCTTAGGGTTAGTTTTTCTTTATGCTAGTTTTGATAAAATTCTGGATCCGAAAAGTTTTGCTACCAATATTCAAAACTATCAATTACTACCTTATAGTTTTACTAATTTTTTCGCTATTATATTACCTTGGTTAGAACTTTATGTTGGCGCTTGTTTAATTCTTGGAGTTTTTGTTGATGGTGCTGCTTTTCTATCAGGCTCAATGATGCTGATGTTTATTATAGCTATAAGTCAGGCAATAATTAGGGGGCTAGACATTGATTGTGGTTGTTTTAAACAGGCTGGATCAACTGTAGGTTTAGACACGCTAGCAAGGGATATCATTTGGTTAACTATGTCCATACTTGTATGGAAACGCGATGATAAGATTTTTGAACTATTTCCTAAATCACAGGTTGACGATGGAGATTAACTGGACTAAATTTTCATTCTGTTGAAAAGAGATAAATATGCGAGGGTAGCTCAGCTGGTAGAGCCCCACGTTGCCAACGTGGCTGTCGCGGGTTCGAATCCCGTCCCTCGCTCTCCTTTGAAACTCACTTGTCAAATAAGATATTGATTTCAAACTAAAGATTGTTTTAATTAAAGAAAAGAGAGAGTGTTATGAAAAAAATATTTGTGGGAATTTTATTTATTTATTGTGGGTTATTATTATCTTCACAATATTTATTAGCTCAGAATAATCAACCCGCCAATTTTTCTAATTCAAGTATTGATATAGGTATTGTAGTTAAAGATGTAGAAAAAACCGCAAAGTTTTATTCTGAAGCTATAGGACTTAAAGAAGTACAGGGCTTTAATGTTTCAAAAGAAATAGCAAAACGTTTTGGATTAACTGATGGAGATCCTTTAAATGTAAGAGTGTTTGTTTTGGGTGATGCACCTAACTCAGCAAAATTAAAGATTATGTCTTTTCCAAGTAAACAAGTGAAAAAATCTTCACAGAAATTTATCAATTCTACTTTAGGCTTTAGCTATCTTACTATCTTTGTGGAGGATATGACAGATTCATTAAATAGATTGAAAAAGGCTGAAGTAAAATTATTAGGCGAAACACCTGCTCTCCTTCCTGATGGCATCAGATATATAACTGTATTTAAAGATCCAGATGGAAACTATTTTGAACTAATAGGACCAATGAATTAGTAATATAGCCTATGTGGGAAAGACTATTATTATAATATTTCTAATTTTAATCTAGAGCATCGGCTATAGCAGGATCCATAGGTAAATGGAGTTGAATCCTTGGGAGGTATTTTACAAAAAAATCAAATGCTTCAGAGAATTCACTCTCATCAACTTCTACTGAGTGCGTTGCTTTAGCATCATCAGTTACTTCCGCATCTTGGAATTGATCAATATCTACAATTTTTAAATAAATCTTGGCCATATTATCTCCTTTGAACTTTATTAAGATTACACAAATTATAATATCAAGTCAAAATACTGATGACGTTGAATAAATTTTAAATTCCCTGTAAATTTACTACCTCAGGCGACGTACCCAAGCGGTCTAAGGGAGCGGTCTGCAAAACCGCGATTCATCGGTTCGAATCCGATCGTCGCCTCAATCAATAAACAGATGAAATGTTTTTTATTTATTATCTGTATAAATGTAATAATTGATTTTTATCAATTTGATTTTGTTAGGTTGTTATAAACGATCTTTGTGAAATCATCTTTTGAAACAAATTCGCTTGATTCGTAACCTCTTGTTGGATTAGATGCTATTATTTCTTTTAAAGTTTTTCCAAGGTTAACTTGAACCTTCACACGATTACGAATTGTTATAAGCATATTTTGATAATCCAATAAGTCTTCCTTTGTTGATATTGGTCCGTGACCTGGTATAATTTTAGTCTCTCCATCAGTAAGTTGAGCGACTTTATCTAATGTTCTAATCATTCCATTAATATTCCCACCATTGGGTTCATCAATAAAAGGAAAAACATACCTTACAAATACGTCCCCCATATGTAAAACATTGGATTTTGGGAAAAAAATGATAGCATCTCCATCCGTATGTGCTCTATCTACGTGAAAAATATTTATTGTTTCTTCGTTATAATGGAAGGTCATTGAATTTTTAAAAGTTATTTTTGGTAAACCCTCTTTTGGATATGCTTCCATATATCTTTCTACTAATTCAATGTATTGTTTGCTTTCCAAACGTTTGCGACTATTTTCATGAGATACAATAATAGCTCCGGCTTTTCCAAAATTTTCATTGCCATCTGTATGGTCATAATGCCAATGTGTATTAACTACAAATTGAACGGGTTTAGATGTGATTTTAGAAATAGATTTAGTAATTTTTTTTGTCAATGGTGCAAATTGGTCATCAATGATAAATGCACCATCATTGCCTACACATAAGCCAATATTTCCACCATTTCCTTCAAGCATATAGATTGAGTCTGAAAGTTTTGTTGTCTTTATTTCAACAGCATCGAAATTTTGCATTGCCAAGCTAGATGAAAAGAACCCAATTATAATTAGTAGAGCATTAAACATATTTTATTCTCCTGATAAACTTTTGAGTTTAATTTTCTTATTAGGATTCTTAGCCTAAGTATTTCACAACCAATACTGTGATATCATCAGATTGGGGGGCATTTCCAACAAATAATTTTACATTCTTCAAACTATCGTTAATAATATTATTTACTGAAGCATTTGTTTTGCTATCAAGAAATGATTCTAATCGATCTAATGAGTATTCTTCTTGGTTGTCATTCATGGCTTCATTAACTCCATCAGTAAATAGATAAATTGAACTATTTTTATTTAGTTTCATAGAAGATGTTTTGAAAACAATATCTTCCATTACTCCCAATGCCATATCTCCAGTAGTTTTAATTGGCTCGGATTTTCCATTTATATCCATAATATACGGAGGAGTGTGTCCAGCATTGGCATATTGGACTTCTCCTGTTTCTGTATTCAATATTCCATAGAATAAAGTACAAAACATACCAGAATCATTCTCTTGACAAAGATAATTATTTGCCCGGATGAGGACATCACTTGGTGTGCGTCTTCTTGATGAGCTACCTTTAATTTGACTTTTAGTTAAAGCCATGAATAATGCTGCTGGAACACCTTTGTCAGATACATCTCCGATAACAAAACATAGATGTTTTCTATCAATAAGGAAGAAATCATAAAAATCTCCACCAACTTCTTTTGCTGGGATAATTCCTGCATATAGATCGAAATCTTTTCTATCTGGGAATGCTGGAAAGTTAGTAGGTATCATTCCCATTTGAATATCACCAGCTAATTTTATTGATTCTTCAATACGTTGTTTCTCAATAAAAGCTTCTGTAAGACGTGCCCTCACAATTGCTACTCCTGCTTGAGTACAAAGTGCCTCTAAAAGCTTTTCATCTCGTTCTCCAAATTTTCCTCCATCAATCTTGTTTAATACTTCAATTACTCCAATTAAATCACCTTTTCGAGTAGTAATTGGCATACAGAGAATAGCTTTAGTTCGAAAATTAGTTTTTTTATCGAATTCACGATTGAAGCGAGGGTCATTATAGGCATCTGGAATATTTGCAGTTGTTAATGTTTTGGCAACATCGCCAGCAATACCTAAGCCAGAGGGAAACCTTATTTCAATTTCTTCGACACCTTCAGCAACTTTACTCCAGAGTTCATCAGAGTCAGGATCATAAAAAAATAAAGAACTACGCTCAGCATCCATTATTTCCGTAGTTTTTTGAATAATTACTGGCAAAAGACTATCAAGATGCATCTCAGCGCCTAGTGCACGTGAAATGTCTAGTAAAGCATTAAGGTTCCTAACTTCTCTAGAGGGTCTGTCAGTCATCACCATTTATTTTTTTAACAGCGGAGACGTTATCTCGTGCAATATTAAAGATTGGAGTAAAACCAGAAATATCGAATACTTCTTTAATATGTACATTCATATTAGTTAAAACAAGACTCCCCTTTAAACTTTTCAGCTTTTTTCCTGCCATAAGGAAAATACGGAGTCCAGCACTACTTATATAATCCACTGAATCTAAATTTATGACAATTTTATTTTCTTCATTTTCAAGGAGATTTAATAGAGAATTTTCTAAATCAGAAGCTGTATTACTATCAATTCTTCCAATTGGTTGAAGAATGGTAATAGAATCTTCTTGTGTTTTTATTATTTTCATTAATTCGATCTCCTTAATTCAATTTTTTAATCAATGTTAAATGATTCGTTCCATTAACACGTTCATATTTTACTTTGCTCATAAGATTTTTCACAAGGTAGATACCAAGCCCGCCAAGCGGTTTTTCTTCAATGGATTTAGAAATATCTGGATCATCCTTTTCAAGAATATTATACGTTTTAGCATTGTCAATAATTTCTATTACTAGATTAGTATGGTCAATTAGGAATTTAACTTTGATTTTATCTACGGAGTTATTCTCATAACCATATTGAATTGTATTAGATAATATTTCATCTAAAGCTATTTGGATATTTCGGCGAATGTTATTCTCCACTTCGTTTTTCAGAGCAAAACTTTCGAATTTTTCTCTTATTATTGAAATTTCAGAATGTTTATTACTTATTAAAACTGAGAATTGCTTAGACATGTTGTCCAATTTAGAACAAGTTCACTGAAAAATAAACGTAGTGAGTATAAAAATTAATAATTTTTATACTCACATAATTATTACTGTTAAGTTTATGAAATATTTATATGGAATTAGAAATATTATAATCATTATAGGTGGGTCAGTAAAATTTTCATAAACTATAGTTCGATTCAAATCAGACAATGATAATGAATGTTATTTTAGAAACATCTGTTAGTTTACTCCCATCAATAATACTCTTGCTTGTATTTGTATTGATGGATAGTTACAAATTATTGAGTCTTAAAGCTGTCATAATATCTATAATTATTGGAGCTTTGGCAGCTATAGGGTCTTATTTTTCTAATACATTTATATTAAACAACTCAAATGTTGATTGGGTTTTTTATTCAAGGTATATAGCGCCATTTATTGAAGAACTGTTCAAAGGTCTAGTCTTAGTCTATCTGATTCGTTTTAATAGAATTGGTTTCAATATTGATGCGGCTATATATGGATTTTCTCTAGGTGCTGGATTTGCTATTGTTGAAAATGTCTACTATATAATGGTTCTAGAACAGGATACCAGTTTAGGTGTATTTGTAATTAGGGGTTTTGGGACCGCATTGATGCATGGAGGTACGACCACTATTTTTGCGGTTATTTCAAAAACTTTAATTGAGGCCAGAATTGCGGAAGATTGGAGCGCTTTGTTGGCCGGGTTTTTACTGTCTGTAGTATTTCATTCATTCTATAATCACTTTTTTTTCGATCCTATTCTATTAACCATTATCATTTTAATTACATTGCCTCTAGTATTGATGTTCGTATTTAAACGAAGTGAAGATTTCCTCCAGAATTGGTTAGGTGTTGGATTTGATTCGGATCAAGATTTATTAGATTTGGTAAATCATGGACATGTAAGTGAAACTCCACTTGGAGAATATTTAGAATTACTTAAGAGTCGTTTTAAAGGAGAGATTATTTTTGATATGATCTGTCTATTGAAAATTCATCTTGAACTCTCATTGAGAGCAAAAGGTATTTTAATGATGCGAGAGGTGGGGGTTGATTCTCAGCCTGATCTAGAAATTAAAGATAAATTCAAGGAGCTTCATTTCTTGGAAAAGAACATCGGAAGGTCAGGAATGCTTGCTCTGTCTCCATTTTTACATCAATCTAGTCAAGACTTATGGCAGCTTCACATGCTGGAAGAGCAGGGCTAGCCTTTAACCCTTTAATAGGAAGGTTACTTTAGTAATAGCATTTTTCTTACCGCGGTAAAATTTTCCGAATTTATTCTGTAAAAATAAACTCCACCACTGACTATATCACCATTATTATCTTTCCCATCCCAATATACACTGTGAAATCCATTCTCATTATTATTCCCTTTAACAAGAGTTCTTATAGGTTGGCCTAATAAAGAATAGATTGTGATTGAAACCTGACTTTTTTCTGAAAGGCTATAGCTTATGGTAGTGCCGCTATTGAAAGGATTGGGGTAATTTTGATCTAAAGAGAAACCGGAAGGTTGAAGTTGCTCATATTGGATATCAGCTGTAGGTGCGTTTTTTCTATCCAGTTTTGTTACTTGAAGAATCTCATTAGTTGATTTTTTTTGCACAAATGCAATTACAGACATGTTTTTCTTGTCCCAGGTTATTTGACTCATTTCCGAGTTATTTTTTGGGAAATAAGAGTTTTTTGGATAATCTTCTCTCAATGTCCATTCGTAGGAATTTTTGATAGTATCATCTTTTGAAATAACTAAAGTATCTCCGCCAAAGTAACTATTTACCCATCCAAGGAAAACACCATGATGTTCTTTTTCTCCATTAGAACCATTAAAAGAAATTGAGTCCATGGTCATTGCTACAAAGAGCCTTAAATCATCCCCGGAAATATCTGAATCACTGGTGACAGCAAGTTTGATGTAGGCTGTAAGTGTATCAAAGGTTGTTCCTTCAAAAGACATGTAAATACTAGTTTCTTCACCGCGAATTGAAATTGCATCAGCCTTATAGGCATCAATACTAGTTGAAATTTCTCCATCCATATATAAGGTAGGAAGAAAATTCGGACTATAAGTGGGATCTTTACTGTCAGAACCACCGAAGCGATAGCAAACTGGATCCTCAACACAATTAGATGCAAAATCTGGTGCTCCAATTCCATGATACATAGGATCTCCCCATCCAATAGCATTGGAGTGGTAGCGGATAATAATCCAGTTATTTGCGAGATCCTCTCCTACATAGTCAGTATGATCAGGGTCAAGATAGTGGTCCAACGCACGGTTGGAGGTTGGGCATCCTGGTCAGTTGGTGGCTGTTATTAGTTCGCCTAAAACGCTCTTTTTGACTTGACATAGAATAGGTGTTAATAGTATTGCTATAGCAATAATAGAGGTCGAAATAGGATTGTTAAACTTCATAGAATTCCTTTTCATTCAATTTAATTATCTCATAAGAATCATTTTTCGAGTATTTACAAACTCATCCGTTAATATTCTATACAGGTATACTCCTGAACTGATTGGATTACCTGACTGATCATTACCATCCCAAACTACTGAGTGATAACCTGCATTAATATTTTGATTAATCAATGACCGAATTTTCTGGCCTCTAAGATCGAAAATATCTATGGTTACATGGCCGGCCTCAGGTATTTGATAGTCTATGGTAGTCTGTGGATTAAAAGGGTTAGGATAATTTGGAAGTAGTGCATATTGATTTGGAAGATCAGCATCATCTACAACATTTAATACGTTTTCTGAGATAGTAAGACTATAAGGACCATTTTCTGAAGGTACGCAATACATGCCACTACAGGCTGATATTGCCCATTCACCTGAAATTTCTGTGGACTCGGTCCAGCTATTGAGTCCACTTTGGTCTATAGAGTTATAAATATCAATATAAGCAATCTTAGTTTCTGTCGAATTTTTTACATAGGGTACAGGAATGGATGCAAGACCCCAAGTGCCACTATATTTATATGTTATTGTATCACCTTCAGCGTCAAAGGAGGGTTTCCACCGAAAAATAAGAGTGTCATCAATCGTTTGATCCGTGATTTTTATATAGGCATTATTCATCGGTTCGGTGATTTTAAATATTGTGGGTGCATCATCCATAGGTTTTACGGTTAACTTGAAGGTACTGGTTGTTTGAATAGTCCCATCATCAGCAAAAACAGTGATTATAGATTCCCCATTCCAGTTTTCTTCAGGTTTAAGCATGATTTTAGCAAGTGACTCCGTATCTGAGATTGAATTACTTTCTTGAACAGTTGCATCAACAGCAGAGGTGTCGGAGGATGTTGAGAATGTAATCTTATCACCATTAGCATCTGTTACAATGACATTTACAGTCCCGAATCTATCTTCAAAAAAGGACGTATCATTTACAGTAGAGATAATAGGCATATTTCCAGCATCAATAGTTGAGAAGGTAATAAATGATGCTGAGACTGAATTTCCTGAAGCATCTTCCACAGTTTCTCCTATACCTGTGTAAATTGTCTTCCCATATTCAAAGCTGGCGGAAGGAGAGAGGTTAACAATTTTTTTGTCTGAATCTATTGTAGCATCAAAGGAAATATCTAAACCATTAGAGTCATCATATTTTAAGGTGATTAGACCATCTATATTGGTGTCATCTAATTCGCTGTCATCTAAATTTCTAACAGTCTCACTGAATGTTAGCGTTATTTTTGTATCAACAGGTAGATCCGTAGATCCATCACTTGGAATAAAGTTTACTGTAGGTGCATTTCCATCAGCGGTGGTAAAAGTTGCACATAATTTAGTTAATGCATTATTTGAATAATCTTCGACACCATCTACACATATATAAACTTGTTGAGAACTTCCTAAGTCATTAGTCGGGTCAATTGTAAGTACTTTTTGGGAAGCATCAACGGAATTACTGAAAGATATAGCATCTCCGTTAGCGTCATCTTTCTTTAGCTCAACAACAGTTCCATCTAAATTGGAATCATCCACTTTTCTTACAGGCTCATTAAACGAAATAATAATATTTGAAGAAGGAACTACACCAGTAGAAGCATCTACTGGATCGATGGAAGCCGTGGGAGCAGTATTATCTACGGTGCTGAAGGTAATGTTTGTGGGTTGAATTACATTGTCAGCTTCATCTTCAATGGTGGCTCCTATAGCGACATAAATACTTTGCTCAGTACTAAAATCATCAGTTGGATTGATGGTAATAAGAGTTTTGTCATTATTAATGCTTGCATCGAAGGGGATATCATCCCCAGTAGCATTATCCTTTTTTAAAGTAATTAGGCCATCCACATTAGTGTTGTCTATGGAAGAGTCATCTAGATTGCGAATTTTTTCATCAAAGCTAATTGTAATATCACTATTTACCGCAACACCTACTTCATTATTAGCAGGTGAAAATGTTAAGGCTGGTGCTGATTTATCTATTCCTGCATCTCTTCTTACCAATTTCACAGCTTGAAGAATTTTTGCATTATCAAAATCTTGAATGAAAGCAAAAATAACCATATTTTTTTCATCCCAAGACATTCCAGAGGGTGCGTCTTTCAAAGTCCAAGAATAGGTACGTTCGACAGGAGTATCTTGTTCTAAGGTGATTTCCTGCCCATCTTCACAACCTGTACCGCATGTAGTGGCATCTCCAACCCAGCCAACCCAGATATTATTATGATGATCCAGCCTTCCCCAATCTTTGTATTCACCGTAGTCATAAGCAATGGAATCCATGGTTACTCCCACATATAAACGCAAGTTTTTTGCGGAGAGATCTTCAGAGCTTGTTACACTGAGATTTACCGAAGCGGTCTTCTCAACGAATGATGTGCCATTAAGTGACATAGTGATGGGAGTTGTCTCTGCTTGGTGGCGTTTTGCAATGCTAACATAACCGTAGTAATACTCATCCCAATCACTAGCCGCATTTCCTGTGTTTAGGAAATCTGCTGCAAGGTCTGACATTTCATCCCTTGTACTTTCTCCATTCCCTTTGAAAGTTGGGTAGGAACTATAATATTCAAGATATGGTTTTTCCTGATCGTTTTGCCAACGGTGACCAAAGGGCTCCGTTGAACAGTTATCTTGATGAAGTTGGTGAGTTTTTGCTAAATCATCTCCAGTATGGTAGAAAATGAGGATCCAGTCCTTCATCACATCATCACCCACATATCCCATGCGATTACCAACACGCCCAGTGGTTTTATGAGTGCCAGTCTCAGCTACAAAATTTGGGTTTTGCCATTCGTCTAGGAAACTCCCAGAGAGTTTACAGTATCCTCACCAGAGGGCGGTTAGTTTTTCTAGCACAGCGGCTTTTTTAGCTGCTTGGCTGGAAAAAGGCATGAATATGACTAATACATGGATTAGATATTTTGCATTTTTTCGAGTGTATGGTATCATTTAGTTATATAATAATTATATTATGAAATCTATGCTTTTTGAAGTTCTATTCCAACTATAGGCTAAAATAGCCAGTTCATATTTATTTTATATCCATCATCAAAATCCTGAACGTATCTGCACACACCATTACTACAAAGGAGTCCACCTTGTTGTGATCCTTGCATGATTGAGATTCGCATGTTTTCACTCAAGTTATAGAGAAGTTCTATTGATGTCCATGTTTTTGGTCCCCATTCCCACATTTTTGTATCCCATTTTTGTGAAGTTCGGTCCACAGTATATGCTACGGACCACTTAGGTGATTTTGCTATTCCTATAGAAAATACTGCATTATACTTAGTTTCAACAGGATAGAGAGATCTAAATTCCATTCCTTCTCCAAAATCATTTTTGTACCCTTTCATTAAAGATTGATATTCAGCCTTTAACTCTAAGCTAAATCGAGAGGGTAACTGAATAGATAAATCAAGAGGGAAAGTTTGAGCTGATACCATTTCATAGGATTTAGTCTTTCCTTCTAAGGTCTCAACATTTGTCAAAATAGAAAGAATATCTTCAAGTTTATCCCAAGCTAATTTGTACTGAACTTTTTCTCCTAATAGACTTCCTTCTATTTGAATAAATGTATCTCTAAAATAATCAGAAAATGGAGAATTGCTTGAAATCAAACGTGATTTAACCTGAGGATTCCAGATATACTGTTCATTCATGGATAAAACATCATGCCTGCTAGCTCTAGAATGTATTAAGGATAAAGTAAACCAGTCCTTAATTGGTCCTGTAATATGTATTTGAGATCCAACTTCATCGTTTAAATCTAACTCGTGAACAACTCTTCCAATTAAACGAGATGTATGAATATAGACACCTGTAGGGGGACGCTGAAAATCTTGTGAAAGATCATAGTTATTTACAAAATCAAAATTTTTATCAGGAGACAGCCGACCAAAGTCATAATTTTTATAATCAATAACCACTGACCAATCTCCTAGATATGTGCCAATTCCCGCATATAGTCCAAACCCATCAGATATATAAGTATATTTTGGAGGACCACTGGTGTTGCGATATGCGAATTCAAAGAAAGCATCAAACCATTCTCCGCTTAATTCCGTATAACCCCCAATAAAACCATGTCTAAGATCAAGATATGCTGACTCACCTTTGCTGTCATAAGGGAGGAAATGATTTTCATTGGATTGAAGAAAAGAAATGCCTAAACGAGGACCGAAGTTTTCAGTTTCAATATTTGCACCTGTTAAAAAATGGTCTGTTTCATAATTAGGTACTCTATCATTGAAATCAACTACTACTGGTGTGCTCTTCCAATTTCTCATTTTCCCGGAAATTATGTTCAAGGTAAATGAATTATGAAAGTAACCAAGGAGTAGCCCCCTTGTTCCCGTGTCGAGATCTATGGCTTGATCATCCACTTGGTTTAATATAAGTCCTCGACCCCAAATAGTATAGACATCACCTATTTCAAGCGAAAAACTTTTCCCTAAATACTCAAGTTTGAATTTTCTTAGTCCGCTGAAATTCACTCCTAATTCTGGAGGCTCACTAAACTCTAACTGGGTCCAAGCTGACCATGAACCTAGATTTATCTGTCCATCAAAAAAATGTTCTGAAAAATTAAATTCATTTGAACTTTCAGCATATTTAGAGGATAAACTTCCTGAATAAGTGGTCTGAGCACCAAGTAATGATAATAGTGCAAATATGAGCCACACATGTGGCTTGATTTTCAATGGCTTAGGAAGTAACAGGGGCTGGTTCTTGATATCCGATTAAAGCTTGAATTCGGGACTCAATTTCTTCTTCATCACCAGGAAGATAGCCTTGATGCATCCACCGAATAACACCATCCATATCAACAAGAATTGTTGTGGGCATTAATTTGGCATTGAGTCTATTGGCTATCTTGCGATTAGGGTCAAGAGCCACCATAAAAGAGAATTTTTTAGATTTGACTGTTGATCGGACTTTGGATAGACTTTTGGGTGAATCCTGATTAATAGTTAGAATCGTGAGCCCAAAGCCAGAGTATTTTTCATGAAACCTTTGTAAATGGACCATCTCTTTCAAGCAGGGACCACACCAAGTTGCCCAAAAATCAATGAGAAGTGGTCCTTCTTTTAATAGCTTATTTAGTGAAGTTTTTCCACCACCGAGAACTTTAAGTTGTTGATTCTCAATACCAGCAATTGTACCTCCTAGATCTTCGCTTCTCATTTCTAGGTCATAATAAATTGAGCTTAGAATTATACCAGCTAGGACAACAACACCAAGTATTAGTTTAGCGGTGTTCTTTCTGGTTTTACCAACAAAAAGTCTGCGATCCAAGCCACCTCTTTGATCAGACCCAGCCCTACGATTACGACCAGTTCTTCGATCAGTCCCATTTCGCTGGTTTTTTCCAGTACGTCTTTCACTATCTACAGAGACATTTTCTCCACGACGTTCATTAATTTCACGTCGATCTCCATTGGTTCGACGATCTCTGCCTATTCGTCTATCATTTGAATTTCGACGATCGCTTCTATCTCTTCGTTCATTCCATTCTTGTTTCATGGTCTCTATTTCACCAATCTTATTAGGTTAGAAATTCATAGTTTCTAACGTCATTTGCAAGTTATCTCAAAAAAAAGAAAATTACTGTGTGCTGTATCACATGATAAATGTTGTATAATGAGATATCTTGATATAATCATTTTTTGGTTCTAATCTTACCTATAATAGGAGAATGTGACTGTACCAAATCTATCCTAAATTAAGCATTAATAGCTGACATGGACAAAATATACATATATATATTTTTTTTCTTTTTCATTGTTAGAGTTGAGGCTATCGAAAAGATTGTTGTTTTTTCCGGCGGTGTGTTAGGTCTCGTAGAGATGGAGGCCGATGCTATTAGCTCACTAATTGAAAATGAATTAGAGGCAACGGAACGATATTCAATAATAGAAACTGGTGGAGCTGAATTACAGTTTTCCTATAAGAAAAAAGACCAATCAACTATAGGTCAAATAACTTCCAATTTATTGCGGGCTAGAGCAGATACACTTTCACCATCCTTAGGTGAAGACCTAGATGGATCTCAGGTTGTCATCTGGCATTTGAAGCGATCAGGTCGCACATATGATTATGACTTCAGATTATACTCAGTACAAGCAGATAAGGGTGCAACCATTACTTTTCAAGGCGAAAGTGTCAATAAACGTTATTTAAAAGGTATGGCGCGAACGACCTCAAGATTTACAGGAAGTCCGGAAAATGCTGCTGATGCGGCCAGATTGATGGCGTGGCAGGTGGTAGGACTGACACCTCCTGATGACCGATTTGATAGAGGTCTCCGTGCTGGCTTGTTGGGTGGATTAAAAAGAGCGTATACCACATTCTGGTTTGCAATAGATTCGGGTTTTGAGTCCCTTTTAATATTAGTGGCTCTTTTAATTATGGGAGGCGGCCTGGTTATTGTAGGTGGTGATACAGGTGAGGATCTTGGTTATCCCCCTGATTATCCTGGGGTACCATAATATGATTATAGCACCAAAAATAAGAATAATTGCCTTAGGAGTTTTGATAGTATTCCCATTGTACACAAGTGCTCAGTTCAAATATGAAAAGAGAGATATAGATACTGACGACGTATATGATCTAATTGTTGAAGATATCGATGGTAATTCAACAATAGATATAGTTACAGCTAATAACAACATGATCCAATGGTATAAAAACGATGGTTCGGGTAATTTTACAATTTTTACTGTTTCTAATTCTGTTCAAGGGGTAAGGTCAGTTCATAATGCTGATATTAATTCTGATGGTCGTATGGATATTCTTTCCGCTTCACAAAATGACGACAAAATTGCATGGCATGAAAATATGGGTGGGGATCCTGTAACTTGGACAACTCGAACTATTAGCACTTCCGCTGATGGTGCGAATTCTGTATATGCTTTAGATATGGATGGAGATGGTGATTTAGATGTTTTTTCATCTTCACCTAATGATGGAAAGGTTTCCTGGTATGAAAATACAACCGGTAATGGCAGTGTATGGACCAATCATACTGTTATTTCAGGTACTTCAGCTGATAAGAATATTACTGCGGCAAAAATTACAAATGATAATCTTGTAGATATTATCTCTACTGGTGTTGATTTCATAGTTTTTGAGAAAGGATCATCAGGGCCTGAAGATTTCACCACACATATTATTGGAACCCAGGGCCAGGATTACTTTAGTAAGCAATTATTTGGAATTGATTTTGATTTAGATGGAGATATAGATTTTTTATCCGGTTATAATTATAGGCGAATAAGTATCTGGGAGAATAATGGATTCCCAGGGACTGCTTTTACTAGATATGACATACAAAATTTCAATCCGGACAATCAAGGTTTTTATCCTCAGGCCGTATATCCAGTTGACATAGATAAGGACAATGATATGGATATAATTACAGCAAGTTATCATACTTCTGGAACGGTGGTGCAATTAATACATAAGGGTGGTTATAATTTTGATGCTGTAACCATATATGACACAAAAAAGAATTCTCCTTATTTCCAGGCTATTATGGCAGCTGATTTTGATGGAGACAATGATATTGACATTGTTCTTGGTTCGAGAAGGTTTTCCCCTGAATTATTCTGGCTAGAGTCTTCTCCTAATAATACGGCAGTCACTGTAGAATTCGTTACTTCTGTTCAAGGTGATGGTACATATGGGGAAGGCGACATCCTTCCTATTGAAGTGCATTTTAGTTCTTACCCATTAGATGTTACAGGGACTCCTGCATTAACACTAAATATTGGTGGGACTAATAAAACTATTAATAGACATTCACTTAAAGACTCTATTATGACTTTTCACTATACTGTGGAAGCTGGTCACAATGCGGCTGCTCTTGATATTGCTTCGACTACGTCTCTTACTGGGGATATCAAAAATTTCAATCTTGATGCTGATTTAGCACTTCCAATTCCTGGTGACCCTAATTCATTAGCTGGTAGGAAAACATTGATTATTGACACGGAAGCTCCTGTAGTTAATAGTGTTTCGTCAACAAAAGCTGACGGAATTTATGGGCCAGGGGAGGTAATACCTATTACTGTAGAATTTGATGATATTGTAACAGCAATGGGCCCGTTGACTCTTGATGCGAACTGGACTACTAATTCTTCATATATAGGTGGCACGAACCAATGGCAATCATTTACAGCTGAGAATAATGGAAAAATCATAAAAATTGAGATTGAATTACAATCTCCACTGGGAAATAATCAAAGTAATAGCCGTGCAGCTAGTGCTACTTTAAAGATATATCAAGGAGAGGGGAATGGTGGATCAGAAATTCACAGTCAGCCCATAACGTTATTGAATAAAGACAATTCTTGGAAAACCTTTCATCTGTCAACCCCTGTTACTATAACTGCTGGCCAGCAATACACTTGGGAAATACACACTCCGGTTTCTGAAAGAAGTTGGCTAAGGTATTTCAATTCAAATGCATATTCAGGAGGAAGATCATCTAGTGACCCAAATCGGGAATATTTATTTAGAATTTATGTTGAAGAGACAGGCCCAGATTTAAAACTTACTTTGGAGACTGGAACTAATGATGCTGTAGTTGACTATACAAGTGGAACTGGTACAAATACATTTACTTTCAATTATACGGTTGCAGCAGATCATGAATCGGCTGATCTCGATTATGAACAAACCTCGTCTCTGGTATTAATTAGTGGAATAGTTAAAGATGCTGGTGAAAACAGTGTGGTGTCTCCAATAGATCTTCCGAGCCCGGGAACTGCTAATTCTTTGGGTGGAAATAAGAATATTCAATTAGATACTGAGCCACCAACTATTACTTTCGATCCTACCGATTCTTCTACTGAAGTACTTCAAGGAAAATCTGTGACGTTAACCTTCAGTGATAATGTGAGAAAGCTGGATGATGGTCCACTTGACAATGCCAATGTAGATGCCATGATTGAGTTGAAGAAAAATGATGCAAATGGCGTGGATGCGGCCACGGGTATAGATGCAACCTGGGATGCTGCCAATAATAGGATTACCATAGCACATGATGACTTTGCTAGTGAGGAGGTAGTTTATGCTGCGCTTAAAGCGAATACTATTGAGGATCTTTTTAACAACCCAATTCCAGCTGAAAATATAACTTTTACTGTTGAAGATGCAATGGCACCAATAGTGGACTTTTCACCTTCAGATGGAGCTACGGCTGTTACTTTAAGTACAAGTTTGAAAATTACTTTTTCTGAGCCAGTTCGAAATATTGATGATAGTGCATTAGATGATACCAATGTTGATGCCAGAATTATCTTGAAAAAAGATGACACCAATGGTGCTGACCTTTCTTTTGATGCTACTATCAATGCCAGTAAGGATACAATTATAGTAAATCCTGATATTGATTTTGAAGGAGAGCAGGATATATATGCTTGCATTGATAATCAGGTGGAAGATTCCAGTAATAATGCAACAGCAGAAACCTGTATAACCTTTTCTACTGAAGACGTAGCTCCACCGTCTGTAACCATTGTACCTGGAGATGGAGCAATTGCTGTAAAGAAGGATGTTGTAATTACGGTGAATTTTTCTGAGCCAGTTCGAAATATTGATGATACGGAATTAGATGACACCAATGTAGATGCACTGATTACATTAAAAAAAGATGATGCCAATGGAAATGACATTATTTCTGATGCAAGCATAAAAATATCTAGAAAAAAGATTACGGTGGTTCCACAGAATGATTTTGGAAGTGAAGAGAAAGTTTATTTTTGCATTGATCCTGTGGAAGATTCCAGCAATAATGCAACGGTCAGAGAATGTGTAACTTTTACTACTGCTGATATTTCTGCCGCTTCCATTACTATTGACCCTTCTGATGGAACCACGGATGTTGCTGTGGATAAGATAATTACCATCACTTCCTCAGAGCCCCTACGGAACTTGGATGACAGCGCCCTTGATAATAATAATATAGATAGATACATCTTATTGAAAGAGAACAGTTCAAGTGGTACGGATATTTCTTTTGATGCAACTATTGATGCCGGACTAGCGCTCGATTTTGACGGTGTCGATGACTATGTTGATATCAATACTATAGCCGATGACATGGCCGGTTTGACCAATTGGGCCGTGTCCTTTTGGGCAAAGCCAACAAAGGCGTCATTTCCAGAGAATGATGGGTATTTATTAGCCAATAATTGTGATAATGGTTCTACAAATTGTAATAAAATCCTGTTTGGTATATCCAAGGCCACTGGAATTGTTACTGTATATGAAGAACCAGGGGGAGTTACGATAGCAGGATCTGCAACAAATGATGGAAATTGGAATCATATTGTTTATTCCAGAACAGGTACGACCGGGGCCTTATATCTGAATGGAAGTGCTGACGGGACACATACTCCCGCTCATGCTGATTTTGTCGCCAGTGATAAATGGTCATTAGGCCATGAGTGGGATGGTACTACAGTTACGAATGAGTTCGTTGGTTCAATGGATGAAGTGGCAGTCTGGAATGATGCTCTTGCAGCTAATGAGGTTACGGCTCTTTACAATTCAGGAGTAGCGCTGGATGCGACAACCAACTCCGGAGATTATACATCATCAGCGAATCTTGTTGGTTACTGGAGAATGCAAGATGGTAGCGGAACTACAGTAACAGATCTTTCAGGAAACTCTAATGATGGTACCATTGCTGGAAATCCTTCATGGACAACGACATCTTCAATTGTTTCTGTTGATCCCACCAGTAACCTTCTAAGTGAACAGACAGTTTATGTGGATATTTGCTGTGTGGAGGATGAAGATGGCAACTTAATTGCAACAACAAGTTCTACCTTTACAACAGCTGACGTAGATCCACCAACAGTTAGTTTTGATCCTGCAGATGGGGAAACTGATGTATTAGTTGACAAGGAAATCACACTTACTTTCAGTGAGCCTATTCGAAACATTGATGACAGCGATATAACTAACAATAATGTAGAGGCTCTTATTGCTCTTAAGGATACAGATGCAAATGGTTCAAATATTAATTTGAGTAGTGTTGAAATCAACAATGCGAAAACAGTTATAACAATCCAAGCCGCGGCTGATTTTTCAAGCGAGCAAAAGGTCTATGTTGCAATTTTAGATAAAGTTGTTGAAGATGATGCCAATAATGCTATTGATCTAACTTCAGCAATTTTTACCATTGAAGATAAAGAGCCTCCTTCAATTACCTTTTTTCCTGTAGATGGAGCGACAGGTGTTCCAATTAATACCATACCATCAATAACATTTAGTGAGCCAATTCTTTCAACCAATGGGCAAACTCTTCAAAATGCAGATCTTGCTGCGCTGATTACATTTAAAGAGACAGATGCAAGTGGTGCAAACATTGGAATTGGAACTATAGAAATAAATGCAGCTAAAAATGTGATTACAATAACAGCTACAGCAAATTTTCCAAGTGAACAAGATGTCTACATGTGTATCGACCCAATTGAAGATAGTTTCGGTAATGAATCGATTCAGGAATGTGCTACGTTTAGAACATCAGATGTTATTCTACCTGTAGTTACCTGGAATCCTCCGAATGGATCTATTGAAGTTGCTGTTTCAAAAACCATTTCCCTGGAATTTGATGAGCCCGTACGTTTAGTGAATAATGGTCAATTAACGAATGACAATGTAGATGCACTCATAACTCTTAATTATGATGATGCCAATGGTGAGGAGATTGCTTTCGATGCTACCATTAATGCTTCAAGCGATGTAATCAGTGTAGATCCAACTAATCCACTAGGAAGTGAAAAAACCATTTATGTGGCAATAGGGACAACCGTTGAAGATGATCAAAACAACGCAATCCTTGCTTCAAGTTCTACTTTTATTACAACAGATTCTGAACCACCAGTGGTTGCTTTTTCGCCTTCTGATGGCTCAACTGAAATTTCTATTGATAGTGAAATCGTACTAACATTCAGCGAACCGGTCAGATTAATTGATGGTACGGAGATAGATAGTTCTAACATCATTTCTCTAGTAACCTTAGAAAAATTTCAAAGCAACAATTCTAATCCGATTTTTGGGGATCAAGAAGGAACTATTCCCATTCCAAAAGGGCTTAGTAAATCAGTGTGGAATGAACTCTTTTCAGCTTCAATGGTATCTTTAGGCTTAGTTGAGTTTGATGCAAAAGTAAATGATGATAAAACTGTTGTTACTTTGACACCAAAAGTTGATCTCGAAAGTGAAAGGATTTATAAGGTTTCCATTGGCGCAACGGTTGAAGATAGTGGAGATAACCCCCTTGCACCTTCAAGTGCGTCTTTTACTACCGCCGATGAACAACCACCTATTGTTACATTTAATCCTGCTGATGGAGATACAGGAATTAGTGTGTCCACAGATATTACAATAACTTTTGATGAGGCTATTCGCTATCTTGATGATTCTGAGGTTACTAGTGCTAATGCAAATACTATCATTGTCCTTAAAAAGAATGACTCATTAGGAGTTGATATAAGTTTTACTCCGCTTGTAAACATTCATAAAACTGAGATTAAGCTTACGTTAGGATCTATATTACCTGTTGCTCAGAAAGTATATGTTGGAATAGGGCCTCAAGTTGAAGATGATGTGGACAATCCTATTGTAGCTTCAAGTGCTATTTTCACCACTGAAGAATCCCCTGAAATAAAGATATTGGGGCCAGCTATATCATATACTACGGAAGAAGGAGGTACAACTTCTTTTAGTTTAGTACTTGGTAAAGAGCCTACGGATGATGTTGTCCTTGGCATAAAGAGTCAGGATGAGACAGAAGGAATCACGTCCGTTTCAGGATTAACCTTTAAGAGACAACTTTGGGATCAACCTTTAGATGTGGAAATAACTGGGCAAAATGATGAAATTGATGACGGTGATGTATCATATTTAATTGGATTGTTGGGGGTTGTATCAAATGATAGTCGCTACAATGGAATTGATCCAGATGATATTTTACTAACTAATAAAGATGATTCTGATGAAGCTGGAATAACTGTATTGCCAAGAAGAGGTTTGGAAACTACAGAAAAAGCTGCAAAAGATTCATTCTCTATTCAACTCGAATCAGAACCAGTCTCTACTGTCAAGATTTCATTTGAAATTGCAAAACCCAAAGAGGGTTCCATCTCTACAGATTCTCTTATTTTCAATGGGACGAACTGGAATATGCCTCAAACAGTTATTGTGACTGGTCTCAATGACTCTATTGTTGATGGAGATAGAACATATAAGATTATTACTAAGAACCCAGTTTCTGAGGATTCTATATATGCTCAAATAAATCCAAAGGATGTTATTGTCACTAATCGTGCAAGAGAACCTATCATAATGGTTAAAACTGATTCGTTAGACTATGGTAGGGTCCCTCGTGATGCTTTTAATGTTCAATCTTTTGAAATTGTAAATATTGGTACGGATACACTACATGTTTCAGAAGGAAGTATTAACTCTACAGCATTTATTCCAAATGAAACTGAATTCGTAGTTGCTCCAAAAGATACTTTTACTATTTTTATTCAATTTATTCCAGATGATGCTGGTATTTACAATGAGCAATTCACAGCCAAGCATGATGATACCAGTATAGGAGATCTAATTGTTGAATTAACGGGAGAAGCTTTCAAGCCTACTATTGCCACAACAGACACAGTTATTGATTTCGGCAGGGTTTTTGTCTTTTTTGATGAACAGCGACGTATCCCTATATTTAATTCAGGCAACAGTGATCTTCGTATAGATTCTCTTTTTGTTACGGGAAAACAGTTTTCTATACCTCCCATAGAGTCCTTTTATATTGAACCAAGTGATACAGTCATTATTCCTTTAATCTTTTCTTCCCAAGATACTGGAAAGGCAAAAGGAAACATGAGAATTTTCTCTAATGACCAGGATAATCCTAGGCTTGACCTTCCAATTCTTGCCACTATCCTTCCGCCTGATACATTGGGACCAGAAATAAGTAATATTAATATCACACCTGGGGATGTACTCCTACGTCAATTCATTACAATTAGCTCCGATATTGGTGATGCTAATAGGGTTGATGATGCTGTTCTTTATTTTGTTAAGGGAGGAGACTCAGAATTTGAATCTTATTCATTAGAAACTGACGATAGCTTGACGTACAATTTTGTTTCTGGTGCGGCCGAAGTTACTTTAAAAGGAGTTGCGTTTTATGTCATTGCTACTGATGAGCGAGGTAATATTTCAGTTAGCGATACAATTTCACCTTCTATTAATTTTAAGGGTGGATCATTGAATACCGCAATTAACGAAAGTGTATACTCCAATGGTATACCAAAAAAACTTTGGAGACTTATATCTGTACCTGCTGGACTTGATGATCCAGACATTGTTAATACTTTTGGTGATGAACTTAAGGGAAAACCTAATACACGTAAATGGCGTATGTTCGAACGAGATGTTACTTCTGGTGGCTCTGATTGGATAAAACCAGATGCTATAGAAGCGGGGGAAGGTTACTGGATAATTCAAGCTGTTGAGAAACAACCTCAGTTGTCTACGGGATCTGGTAAAACTATTCCTCTGACAGGTTTTGATATTACTCTTCAGCCAGGTTGGAACATGATAGGATCTCCCTATGCATTTCCAGTAAAAACTACTTTTGATGCAAATTCTGTATATGGACCCCTATCATATGGTTTTGATGGAGAAGGATGGAGTGAATCTGATTCATTGAAACCTTGGGCAGGTTATATTGTATATAATAGAAAAAATGAGGCTGTGGACATAAATATTGATCCATTGGCTAAAACTCCTGAAGTCTTACAAAATAGAACGCTTGCTCGCTCAATTAAATCTGATGAATGGAGACTTCGCTTAAGTGCCAAAGGTAAAAAGTATATGGACGTAGAGAATTTCATCGGAAGAACTACCTTGGCAGAAGAGACTTTAGATAAGTATGATGTTCCCGAGCCACCTTATGTTGAGAATTATATTTCTCTGGTTTTAGAAACAGAGGATTTATTTGGTAAATCTCAACACATGACTTCAGATATTAGATCTAGTTTTAACCGTAATGGTATTTGGGATGTTCTCCTAAATGTTAAAGGGGAAAAACATCCTATTGAATTTTCTTATGATTTAACTGGCTCATTCCCAAAAGAGGATCATATGCTTTTGCTTGATATGAATACTAGGAAGCAGTATAATCTTCTCGATTATGAAGAATTTCAAATATCAGACTATACGGAAAAGTTTCCTTATAAGTTTAAGGTCTTTAGTGGCTCTCCTGAATTTGTGGCTTTAGCAATTGAAGATGCCTTATCCTTGCTACCAGATGATTTTTCCCTTCGCCAGAATTATCCAAATCCCTTTAACCCATCGACGACTATTGAGTTCACACTTCCTAAGCCAACAGATGTATCCTTAGTTGTCTATAATCTTATGGGTCAACAAGTACGTACTTTAAAAAGAGGAATGATGGATACTGGTCATCATAGTATGATTTGGCATGGCAAGGATGATCATGGAAAGCTAGTAAGCTCTGGTGTATACCTAGTCCGACTACAATCAAAGGCTTTTGTTTCTTCACGTAAGATGTTGATGTTAAAATAGACTAATGTTTAGTAGACCATCAATACCTTCTTTAGCATTATCCATAGCAATTTTAGCTTTGGTATTTTTCTTTATACAAAAGAATAATGAGAATCCAAGTTTACCAAAGACGAATCCTATAGCCCGTGTAGAATACGAGTTACTGCGAACGAAAAGTCCTTTATCAGGAATAGTCCCAACTAACATACGCCAAAGGGAATTAGCATTTGCCCGAACTCTACCAACTCGCGAAGAAATTAATGCGAAGAGAAGTTATCGTGGAAAACCTCCTGCTTCACTTAACTGGAAAAGTCGTGGTCCTTTTAATGTAGGGGGAAGGACAAGGGCATTGGCTATAGATGTTTCTAATGAAAGTACAGTTTTGGCAGGAGGTGCTTCTGGTGGAATGTGGAGGTCTACTGACGAAGGTAACACATGGACTCTTACAACAAGATTAGAAGATATTCAAAGTGTTACAACTATTGCTCAAGATACTCGTGCTGGTGAACAAAGTACATGGTACTATGGAACAGGAGAATATGATGGTGCTTCAGCTGGGGTTTTTTGGGGAAGAAATCCTTACAAGGGTGATGGACTTTTCAAGTCTACAGATGGGGGCGTGAGCTGGTCAATACTTCCTTCTACCTCAACAGCTTCCTATCATATATGGAACAATGATTTTAATCATGTACATCGCCTTAAAGTGAGCCCGAGAAACGGTTATTTATACGCAGCCACAGCCAGAGAAGGAAAACTTAAATTAAGTAAAGATGGTGGTTCAACTTGGACAGATGTTCTTAAGGCTACTGATATTAACCCATCATATGTAGATGTTGATATAAGTTCAGATGGAACAGTCTATGCTATTGTTGGAGGAGATTGGGGTGGTGGAAATAAAAGTAACAAGTCAGGAATTTTTAGATCCACAGATGATGGATCAACCTGGACTGATATTACTCCCGGTAGCTTTCCCGCTAATTTCCAGAGGGTTCTTCTTGATATTTCTGAGTCTAATAATAATGTTGTCTATTTCTTTTTCGAAAAGTCTTATTATCCACCAAATAAATGGTATCTTTGGAAATATACCTATGTTTCTGGAGATGGATCAGGTTCCGGTGGAAATTGGGTAGATCTAACTTCTAATATACCGGTACAAAATAAGTACACTAGTTCCCAAAGAGGGTACAACATGATTATAGCTGTCAAGCCAGATAATGAAAACCATGTTATTCTTGGAGGTACAAATTTGTTTTTTTCTAATGATGGTTTTACATCAACTAGTTATAAACATATAGGAGGATATCAGTCTTTGACCGGTTGGGGGAATTATCCTAACCATCATGCTGATCAGCATTCAGCTGTATTCTTACCTTCTGATCCAAAAGTAGTGATTTCTGGACATGATGGAGGCTTATCCAGAACAGAAGATATAACCGCAAATCAAGTTAACTGGCAAAATATAGATAGGGGTTATGTTACGTCTCAATTTTACCATTTAGCCATAGATCGATCCGGTAGTAAGCCAGATTTCGTGGTGGGAGGGCTTCAGGATAATAGTACATGGATGGTTAATTCGGAAAACTCCAATGCTGACTGGACAGATATTGGTAGTGGAGATGGTTCATATTCAGCTGTTGGTAATAATGGATTGGCTATTGTTTCTTCTGCACAAAATGGCTGGACCTGGTTTCATGATTATGAGAACAATGATTTATGGAATAGACTTCAGATTGGAGGTGCTAGTGGAAATAATGGTGAAGCCTTTATTAACCCTCTAGCAATGGATCCTTCAAACTATAAAATACTCTATGTTTTAGGTGGCAACACTATTTGGAGAAACAATGATATTACTGTGGGGGAATCTGAATATGAAAATCTGACCAACACGAATAAAGGTTCTCAGATTGCGAACTTTGGTATATCAACAACAAATCCTTCTAGTCTCTTATATTATGCCACCTCGGCTGGCGGGGTATACAAACTTGCAGATGCAAACACTTCTACCGCATCACCAGTAGATATAAGCCCAGCTTCTTTATCTGGTTGGGTTTCGAGTCTTGGAGTGAATCCTGAAAATGGGAATGAGGTCATTATGACAGTTTCCAATTATGAAGTAATTAGTATATGGTATACTTCTGATGGAGGAACCTCATGGGAAAATATTAGTGGAAACCTCGAGGAAAATGCTGATGGTAGTGGTAATGGACCTTCTGTAAGGTGGGGGTTGATCCTTCCATATAATAGTAGTAAGAATTATCTCGTTGCTACAAGCGTGGGAGTATATTCTACAGATACATTAGATGGTACTAATACGGTTTGGGCTCTTGAAGGTAGCAATGCAATAGGTAATGTTGTTGTGGATGCTTTGGATGGAAGAACATCAGATGGTTTTGTTGTTGCGGCAACACATGGCCGCGGTGTTTTCAGTGCTTCATTTGCTAACCCAGGAGCTGATGTGACTCCTCCAATTGTTCAAACATTATCCCCAGTAGATAACGCGGTTGGCGTTGGTTCTTCAGATGATCTTATCATTACAATGGATGAGAACCTCTCAGCTGGTACTGGATCTATTACTATTTACAATTCTGATGAATCAGTGTTTGAACAAATTGATGTTCCAGGCTCAAAGGTGACGTTTTCTGATGAGACAATAACTATTAATCCAGATGGAACATTCTCTTCTCCAGGGTCTTACTATGTCAACATAGCCGCCTCAGTTGTACAGGATGTAAGTGGTAATGCTTATTCTGGTTTTGGAGATAAAACAACATGGAATTTTTCCACAGTTGATGCTGTAGCACCGCAAGTGGCTACACTTGTGCCAGCTGATGATGGGACGGATATTGCCTTAGACGTTTCTCTGGTCATGACTTTAGATGAAAACATCAGTATTGGATCCGGCAATATTGTTATTTACAAACCTGACGACACTGCCTTTGAAACTATTCCTATCTCGGATAGCAAGATTACTATTTTAAATGATAAGGTTACAATAGATCCTTCATCAGATTTAGCCAAGAATACATCCTATTATATACAGGTTGATGGAACGGCTTTACAGGATGTTTCAAATAATGCTTATGCGGGAATTCAGGATAAAACATCATGGAACTTTACTACTATAGACCCTCCTGCCGAACCAAATACTTCGCCAGTTTTAGCTACTGTGGGAGATCAAAGTATTGATGAAGATAAAACTTTCGAAACAACATTATCAGCAACGGATGCTGAAGATGACCCCATCACATTTTCAGCAACATCTACTAATACTGAGATTAGCATCTCTATTTCTACTAGCACATTGACCTTGACTCCAAAATCAGGTTGGAATGGAGAAGCTCATATCACAGTATCCGCATCAGATGGAAAACTCACAGATTCAAAAAGTTTTAAGCTTACTGTAAATGGTGTTAATGATCCACCGGTTATTGTAAATCCTATTGATAAAACTATTGATGAAGATGATTCAACCTCGATTAAACTTTTTGCTACAGATCCAGAAGGTGATCCGATTACCTTTACTACAGCTACGGACACAAGTAGTATTCGACTCTTTTTATCCAACGACACACTTCTTATTAAGCCTATTGAGAACTGGAATGGTATTGCCGAGATTTCTGTCAATGCAAGCGATGGATCTCTAAACGATTTTGAAACATTCTCCCTTACAGTTACATCAATCAATGACCTTCCTACAGATTTTGACCTTTATTCTCCATCGACTGAAGCACTAGTGATCATTAATGACAATACTTACTCCGACTCTTTAATCTTTTCATGGGGAGAATCCTATGATGCAGATGGTGATTCGCTCACATATGAATGGGTTGGTACGGAAGGCTTAGCGCAAATTCAGATCCCTGAATCAAAATCCCCAGGTTTGACCATTGCCTATGCTGATTTATATAATATGATTGATCAAAGTCAATTATCACACTGGTCTGAAGCATCAGAGATTTCAGGAACATGGACAATTCTTGCTAAAGATCAAGAGGCAAATATACAGGCTGTTAATGGACCTTTTACTATGACTATCAGAGAAAATGTGTTAGAACTTGATGGAAGAGATCTATTACCAGATATTTTTGCTCTTCATGAAAATTTTCCCAATCCTTTCAATCCTGTAACCAATATCAGTTATGATCTTCCCGAAAACAGCCTAGTTCGTTTGACGGTGTTTGATATTACTGGGAGGCAAATTAGACACCTAATAAGGAGCGAAGAACAGTCCGCTGGTTTTCATGCAGTTTTATGGGATGCAACTGATAATTATGGTCAGCCGGTAAGTGGAGGCGTCTATTTTTATCAGCTCCATGCTGGCGATTTTCTTGAAACGAGAAAAATGCTTTTAATCAAGTAGTCGGAGACTATTAATGAAAAATAATATTAAAATTAACTATTTAAAAATATCAATAAGAATTTTATTCACCCTTCTTATTGGAATATCATTACTTAAGGCTGAAAAAAAGAGGGCATTCCTAGAATTAATTTCAACAGAGTCATGCCCCTATTGTGTTACAGCGACTGGATTTCTTAATGAGTGGAAAAGACCTGGTTCACTTTCTTATTTAGGGCATGATATGGCAAGAAATTGGATTGTTATCCATTATCATGATGATGATCATATTTCCAATCTCATGGACAATGGAAACAGTCAAGAGAATCCTATAGAATACCGTTTTAATTCTGGGAATGGTTATCCATATGCAGATGCATTGGCTTGGTATCCCTGGCTAGTTTTGGATGGTGAATATATTACGTTATCCCTATGGGATGATCTTATCGATTATGCAGAAGAAATGAGAGAAGAAGAAACACCTGTAGGATTATCTCTTGAAGGAACTGTTTTTAATGAACTAGATGCGAATATAAAACTTACTATAACTAGTGAAAAAGATCTCTCTGGAAAAGACTTACGACTTTTTGTTGCGGCAACAATTGATTCAGTCAGCCATACAAATGAGTATGAGGTATCTCAGGATCTTCATCACGATCTTTTCCTTGAATGGATCGGCACAAATGGAGAAGGATCTCAATGCGGTGCAGGTTGCGAAGATGGTCAGCCTATTACTTTAGCTAAAGATGAAACTTTGATAAAAACTTTTACGTGGACGATTAGTAAACAGCCAGAAGCAAATGGAGATCCCAATGTAAACCCTGTGTCTTGGGATGCAAAAAATATGAAAATTGTAGCCTTTGTTCAAGATTTTTCAACAGCTGAAATTATGCAATCTGCAATGATTGCAAGGACTGGCGGAGTTCATACTGGTATTGAAAATAAAATATTGTTACCTAGCAAAATTTCTTTAAACCAAAACTATCCAAATCCTTTTAACCCAACTACTCTCATCAGTTACGATTTACCTGAGCAAAATGATGTAAGGCTAGAAGTTTATGATATATTGGGTAAACGGATTAGAAGTTTAGTGAGTCAAAAAATGGATGCTGGAGTTCATCAATCCTTTTGGGATGGTACGGACGATTCGGGTAAGATTGTAAGTGGGGGTGTATATTTTTATAGATTGGAAGCCAACAATTTTATTCAAACACGAAAGATGCTTTTTATAAAGTAATTATTTTCAATTAATTCATTTTAATAGCCGGAGGATAAGGTATGCTTTTTCATGCAACTCATACTCATAGCTATTAAACTTGCCATGTCCATGATGATCAGAAAAAGGAGAAAATGTTAGAAGCTTTAGAAGCTTGTAGCTAGGCGGTGCAGATATTCATCCTGTAATGGGCACTAAAAAATCCTTAAATACATTAAATAAATAATAGTTAAGCTAATCAGTTAAAGCTAAATATAGTAAAAAATCCCTGCTCAAGTATTGTTGAGAAGGGATTTTAGTTTATAAAAGAATTCAAACAGTTAGTTTATTCGGCCCATGAGGCTTTGAGCAAGTCAACGGAAGGATCTTCTGTGAGGCAACAATATGTTTATTCATAATATTTGGTCATGATTATATTGAATTGATATTGTTATAATCATTGGATAAATTGGGAAGAGGGACTTATGAAATCATTTCTTTTTAAAATAACTACAGGAACCTTATGATTATTAAACATTTTTCTAACTATTACAAACTCCTATTTTTATTACTATTAGTCTCATTTGGCTGTAAGAAAACCCCAGAGGAGGA
>MDTE01030287.1_pt1 | contig 145574 bp, 128 predicted proteins | sample 811231 | NCBI WGS metagenome assembly MDTE01 (sample SAMN05326651, study PRJNA326480) | marine metagenome | isolation source: seawater | place: Indian Ocean: Red Sea | collected 2010 | reverse complement strand
AGCGTACGTAAAACCGTTCGTTCAGATGCATAAAAACGATCAAAGGGATGCCCAGGCCATTGCCGAAGCGGCGGTCAGACCGAACATTCCAGCAGTGAGTGTGAAGTCACAGGAGCAGTTGGATTTACAGGCGATACATAGAGTCAGGGAGCGGCTAGTAAAAGAAAAAACCGCCATCAGTAATGAGCTGAGAGGGATTTTGGCAGAGTGCGGGATTGTGCTGGCACAAGGCCGCAGTGCCTTAAAAACCGGAGTTCCTCTCATACTCGAAGATGCTGAAAACGGTTTGAGCGATCCTCTGCGGTGTTTAGTGAGTGATCTGATGCAGCAGTGGTATGAACAGGTAGAGCGGATCGCACGCTATGAGCGACAGCTCCAGCAAATCAGTAGGCAAAACGAAGACTGCCAACGCTTGATGAGCATTCCAGGAATAGGCCCAGTCAACGCGACTCTGCTTCTGAGTCATGCAGGGAGCGCTCGGCAGTTTAAAACAGCACGCCATTTTGCGGCGTATTTAGGGCTGGTACCACGACAGCACGCCAGTGGTGGAAAAGAGAAGCTGATGGGTATCACCAAACGCGGCAATAAGCAGGTCAGAAAACAACTGGTTCACGGAGCGAGATCAGCATACCGGGCCTTGCTGGCAAAGACTGATCCATCACGCCTTAAGACATGGTTGATGAGATGTGAAGGCAAACATCCGAACAAAGTAATCGTTGCACTGGCCAACAAGCTAGCGCGAATTATTTGGGTAGTATTAACCAGGCAAACAGCCTACGAAGCCTGAGTCAGGCAGCGTAGATACACAGAGCACGGCAACGTCACGAGGTTGCGCAGACCATTAAGACACGACAGATAAGATCGACTCGTTGAAACCTAACGATTCGCATGGCTCTCAGAAGCCGGGTGGGAGATCAGGACAGCGAGAGCACATCTCATAATGGCCAGAGCACAGAGCTCACAAACAGGTCGGATATAAGCGTGCAATCTCAATCTGAAACGTCGAAATGGCTTGCAACAACGGGACGGGTCCATATAAGCGAATCAGCCGGAGGCTATTCGCGATTAATAGACGTCAACACCGGGCTTTATTCCTGATTCTGCTCTTCCGGGCTTCCATATCCTGACGCGCATCTTCATTGCTGACAAACTCACTCTGACCTCGTTCCAATTTACTGAACACAGCATTCGCCAGCTCTACTAGCCACTGGTTATGAGACATATCTTTGCCTTGCTGTCCTGTCCTTACACACAATACGTTGAGGAAAGACTCAGACATAAACAACGGTGCCTCCCTTCAGCTCATCTTTATTAAGTGTTTTAACGTCAAATCCTGAAATTTCATTGCTGCGTATTTCTTGTAATAACTCAGGAGATATGAAAAATTTATCAGTTGTGAAATATACGGCACAGAGGCCAACATTTTTTAATTTTTCATAGATATTTTTATCTTCATGAAGGGCAACATAGTATCGCATTTCCAAAGGTCCCATCACGAAACCACTAGCGGTAAACCCGGGTAATTGGGACTGTTTTATACCCACACTCGGTGCGGAAAAATTCACATAGTTTCGAATGGTCATATAATAATACTGTTCACTGCCGAACTTACTCCCATCCCACGCAAGAAAGTCTATCGGTGTGAAGAAGAATGATTCAGAATCCCAATTATCCAGTAATCTTTTCAATCGCTCAGAAACTAATCCCCCATATGCCATGAGGTGATAATCAAGAGGTTTGAACCTCTTTTTTCCTATTTTAATTGATACTATATCACCCGTTCGGTTATTCTTTGGAACACGAGATAACTTATAATTTTCGCATTCCTCTACCAAATCAAAATTTTGTTCCCAAAGAGATGATATAATATCGTGGTAATTACTCGTCCCATCGCTAAACTGCACGCTAAGCTTAGTATCCAAACTGAAACGGTTTCCCGTCAGCATGGCAATTCTTTCTCTATAATCTTCGGGTGTATTCGCTGCGGCTTCTTTTTGTAGCTTGTTCATAATAGACCTAAGAATAACGTAAAAAAGTAGTTGACCATGGTAAAAAATAAACCCGGAATATTCCGGGTTTATTTGAAAAGGGATGCCAAAGTTACAAGCAATTAATCCCTAGCATTAATATACGCCTGTTCACTCACTGCATGGTACGCCTTCACCTGGTCGCGGTAGGCTTTGTAGGAGTCGTATACTTTCTGAGAAAGTGGGTCAGCGCCTGCAACCTCAGCAACGACTTCATCAGATAATGTCTGAAGTTTGTCGAGTACATCCGCCGGGAATTCACGCACATCTACGCCATGTTTTTCTTTCAGTTCGATCAATGCCGCCTGATTTCGCGTCGTATATTCCGCGAGCATGTCTTCGTTGATCGCTTTGGCGGTGATACGAACGATGGCCTGAAGGTCAGCTGGCAGTTCAGCAAAGGCGTCTTTGTTAATAGTGAATTCCATCATGGAGCCCGGCTCGTGCCAGCCCGGATAGTAGTAATGCTCTGCGACTTTATACAAACCAAACGCGAGGTCATTGTATGGGCCAACCCATTCGGTTGCGTCGATGGTGCCTGTCTGCAATGAGGTGAATATTTCGCCGCCCGGCAGAGTCACTGGCGTACCGCCAGCGCGTGCCAGCACTTCACCACCAAGACCTGGAATCCGCATTTTAAGGCCTTGCAGATCATCCACGCTGTTAATTTCTTTATTAAACCAGCCGCCCATCTGCACACCGGTATTACCGCCCGGTAAAGGCAGGAGATTAAATGGCGCATAAACTTCTTCCCACAGGGCCTGACCGCCACCGTATTGAATCCAGCCGTTCATTTCCTGTGCAGTTAAACCAAACGGAACAGAGGTGAAGAATTGCGCAGCAGAGGCTTTGCCCTTCCAGTAGTAAGCGCCGCTGTGACCCATTTCCGCCGTACCCTGCGATACGGCATCAAACACCTGCAACGCAGGCACCAGTTCGCCAGCACCATACACTTTAATGGTTAAACGGCCACCCGACAGCTGCTCGACCTGCTCGGCAAAACGTTCAGGCGCTGTCCCCAGCCCCGGAAAGTTCTTAGGCCAGGAGGTCACCAGCTTCCATTTAAACGTTTTTGCTGGCTCGGCGCCCGCGGCTCCTGCCTGAGGTTCACAATCCTTATTACATGCGCTCAGCACGAGTGCTGCCGCCACCATCACTAACAGTCGTTTCATTGGGATCTCCTGCCTTTGTTATTTTATGCGCTTAACACGCTTCTAGTTTTGCAAAACTGGCCACTAACCACTTGCTGCCAGCATCATCGAAGTTCACCTGAACCCGTAAGCCTGCCCCCTGCCCTTCAAACTGCATGACGGTGCCTTCACCAAACATTTCATGAAAGACTCGCTGGCCAAGGCTGTAAGGATACTGCTCTTGTACAAAGTCGGGCTGCCCAAAAGAAGACGGCTTAGAGGTTCGTGCTGATAGCGGTCGACTGACGCTGTTTTTCAGGCGCACTTCGGATACCAGCTCAGATGGAATCTCACGAATAAACCGGGATGGCGTACTGAAGTTTTCCTGCCCGTATAAGCGACGGCTCTCAGCGTAGGTAATAATCAATTTTTCCATGGCACGAGTAATGCCGACATAGGCAAGGCGTCGCTCTTCTTCGAGGCCTTCGGCTTCGTCCATCGACATTTTGTGCGGGAATAAGCCCTCTTCGACACCCGCAAGCACCACCTGCGGGAACTCCAGACCTTTGGCCGAGTGCAGGGTCATCAGCTGAACGGCATCGTCGTATTCGTCGGCCTGACCTTCTCCGGCCTCGAGTGCCGCACTATCAAGGAAGCGCGCCAACGCAGATTCTTCTTCCTCTTCGTCGTCAATAAAGTCGGGCTCAAACTGACGCGCTGCGGTAACAAGTTCTTCAAGGTTCTCTATACGTGCCTGACCTTTTTCGCCTTTTTCTTTGCGGTGATGGTCAATTAACCCAGACTGCTGAATCGCATTATCGACCAATTCATGAAGCGGTAAATCTTCTGCACCGACCGCGAGTTCTTCAATAAGATCAATAAACCCCTGCACCGCTCCCGCAGCGCGCTTAGGCAGGCTGTTGTGCTCCAGCGCTTTGTGCAATGCCTGCCATAAAGAACAGCCTTCATCGCGAGCAATCGCACGCAGAGATTCAACGGTTTTTTCACCAATCGAACGGGCCGGAACATTAATCACGCGCTCCACTGCGCCATCGTCGTCGCGAGTCAGTAGCAGACGCAGGTACGCCAGGGCATTCTTAATTTCGAGACGCTCATAGAAACGCTGGCCGCCGTAAATCCGGTAGGGAATACCTGAACGCAGAAACGCTTCTTCCAGCGTTCGCGACTGTGCATTCGAGCGATATAGCACGGCCATATCCGTACGCGCCCGACCAGCCTTTGCCCACTCATCAACCAGATCGGCGATATAACGCGCTTCGTCCTGCTCATTGAATGCGGCGTACAGTGAGATTGGCTCGCCGTCTTCATCATCCGTACGCAGCTCTTTGCCAAGGCGGCCGCTGTTGTTGGATATCACCGCATTCGCAGCGGCTAGAATGTTCGCCGTGGAGCGGTAGTTCTGCTCCAGCTTGATCATCTCAGCGCCGGGAAAGTCCTCCTGAAACGCCCGGATATTACCGACGTTGGCACCACGCCAACCGTAAATAGATTGATCGTCATCCCCCACCACCATCACAGAGACGGTATTGCCCGCCAACATTCGTATCCAGGCGTACTGGATGTTGTTGGTATCCTGGAACTCGTCCACCAGAATATTGCGGAAGCGACTTTGATAATGTGCCAGCAACTCAGGGTTCTGTAACCACAACTCATGCGCCCGCAGCAGAATCTCACCAAAATCGACCAGCCCGTTACGCTGACAGTGCTCCTCATAGATGTAGTAGAACTCGTGCAACTGACGGGTAAAGGGGTCGGCAGATGGGATGACATGAGCGGCACGACGACCTTCGTCTTTCTGGCCGTTGATGTACCACTGGATCTGCTTGGGTGGATAACGACTGTCGTCGATATTGTGCTCTTTCATCAAGCGCTTGATCAGACGTACCTGATCATCGCTATCCAGAATCTGGAAGTACTGAGGCAGCTTCGCTTCACGCCAATGCTGCTTCAACAACCGGTGAGCAAGCCCGTGGAAGGTACCGACCCATAAACCATTTGACGGTTCATTGAGCACCTGTTCGATACGCGTGCGCATCTCACGCGCGGCTTTATTGGTGAAGGTCACCGCCATAACAGAGAACGGTGATACGTTTTCGACCTTTAACAGCCAGGCGATGCGGTGAACCAGCACACGGGTTTTACCCGAGCCGGCACCTGCGAGTACGAGCTGATGTGGTGAGCTGGCGCACACGGCGTTGCGCTGACCATCATTCAGCTGATCTATAAGAAGCGATATATCCATGGGCACCAAGTCTACCAGAATGTTTCATTGGCCCTGAACACTTACTGCCTGCATCGGCTTACGGATAAGGCCCATAGCCAAGGGGAGTGAATTTCGTATAATCAGACTCTGACACCTGAGCTCTGGAACGCACGTGAAAAATCAGCCCATTCTGAAAGAAATCGCCAGCGCCCGGTCGTCTCTGCGCAAGTCAGAAATCAAAGTCGCAGACTTTGTTCTCTCCGAACCCGAGCAAGTGATGCATATGCGCATCGTCGATCTGGCCCAGGAAGCCCAGGTCAGCGAACCAACCATCGTACGCTTCTGCCGCGCGATCGGATGCAACGGTTTCCAGGAGTTCAAAGTGCGTATCGCCCAGGAAACGGCGGTAGCCAACAACCTTGGGCAGTTTGCCATCGCCGAAGACGACAGCATTGACGATATCTGCACCAAGATTGCCGACACCACTATTCAGAGACTCTATCAGGTTAAATCTCAGTTACTGCCCGCTCAGGTTGCGGAAGCCGCGCAGGCCATGAGCAGTGCAATGCGTGTGGAGTTTTATGGTTTCGGCGCCTCTGGAGCCGTTGCGACAGATGCCCAACATAAGTTCTTCCGTTTGCAGGTCGCGACTGCTGCATACAGTGACCCACATATGCAGTCGATGTCTGCCGTCACTCTAGGGGATAGAGACGTCGTCGTTGCTATTTCTCAAAGCGGACGTACTTTGGATCTTATGCACTCCATTAAACTCGCACAGCAGCACGGAGCAGTCGTCGTCAGCCTCGCGCCTCAGAACACGCCAGTCAGTAATGCTGCAGATTTACCGATTCATATTAATATCGAAGAAGATACCGATCAGTTTACGCCGATGACCTCCCGTATCGCTCACCTGATGGTCATTGATATGTTGGCTGTTGCCGTCACACAACGTCGCGGCCCCGATTTTGCCAATCACCTTAACGCCATTAAACAAAGTATCCGCTCATTACGATCTGAAGGCGATCATTGAGGCTGAATTTTAGTAATAAACTACTCAACAAAGGGATTAGGACAATCACGCCCAATTAGAGAGTGTGGCTGAATAAACCGGTTGGCTTATCAGTCAGTTCCTGTAATCTGTCTGTAAACAAAAATAAGGCACAATCGCAACCGGACTTGTGAATCCCAGAGGGAAAAACACTATGGAAACCGCTAAAGATTATACTTCTGAAGAAACTGTATCCTTCGACGAAAACGGCAACGTTGTTGTCAACAAAGAGGCCCACGCCTCCAAGAAATTAATCTCCCGCCGGGCCATTGAGGCACACCTTGAGCGAAAGCGTTTAGAAAAAGATCTCGAAGCCTACTACTTCGACTGATCAGTCCGCAGTACAGAAAAGCAGCCAGTTGGCTGCTTTTTTTTGCCTGAATTTTTTCATCAGAAGAACTCGGCATTTTATTAACCTGGGAGTGCACTCAGGCTGATTCACTCTCACAGATAACTCCCACAAATAATTACAGGCACAAAAAAACCGGCCAGTTGGCCGGTTCTTCTTTTTGGCATCCTTGCCAGCTGAGGTTCAACTTACTTAGAAGTGAACTCTGGGTACGCTTCCATACCACACTCAGCAATATCAACACCTTCGTATTCCTGCTCTTCGCTGACGCGCAGACCCATGATGGCCTTGAGTACGCCCCAAACGATCAGAGAAGTTACGAATACCCAGATGAAGATAGTCAGAGTACCAACCAGCTGTCCCATGAAGGTAGCATCAGCGTCAGACAGCAGTACTGCGAAGATACCCCATACACCAACAACACCGTGTACAGAGATCGCACCTACTGGATCGTCGATCTTCAGCTTGTCGAGGGTCAGGATAGACAGAACTACCAGAACACCACCCGCAGCACCGATCAGAGTTGCCAGGAAAGGTGATGGATCAGCAGGCTCAGCAGTGATCGCAACCAGACCAGCCAGAGCACCGTTCAGAGCCATAGTCAGGTCAGCCTTACGGAACAGGATGTAACCAGTAATCAGGGCAGCAATCAGACCGCCTGATGCAGCAGCGTTAGTGTTCAGGAATACGTTAGCCACTTCGTTTGCAACCGCGATACCACCCAGCTTCAGAGTAGAACCACCGTTGAAGCCGAACCAACCCATCCACAGGATGAACATACCCAGAGTCGCCAGCGGCAGGTTTGCACCAGGGATAGCGCGTACTTCACCGTTAGGGCCATACTTGCCTTTACGAGCGCCCAGCATCAGAACACCAGCCAGAGCAGCAGCAGCACCCGCCATGTGAACGATGCCTGAACCTGCATAGTCAGAGTAGTTCAGCTCGTAGAGACCGAATACACCATTCTCACCCACCGAACCCTCAACGCCGCTGCCCCAAGTCCAGCCGCCTTCCATTGGGTAGATGAAACCAGTCATTACCACAGCGAACGACAGGAAAGCCCACAGCTTCATACGCTCAGCAACCGCACCAGAAACGATAGACATTGCAGTCGCTACGAAGACAACCTGGAAGAAGAAGTCAGATGCACCGGCGTATACTGAGTCGCCATCAAAACCATTCTCAGCTGAGTCAGCCAGAACGCCAGCAATAGCAGCGTCGTCCATGCCAGCAACAGTAGTCACACCAGACAGGAAGTAACCGCCGCCGTACATCAGTTCGTAACCACAGATCAGGTACATGGTGCACGAGATCGCGAACAGGGCAACGTTTTTGGTCAGAATTTCAGTGGTATTTTTAGAGCGGACCAGACCCGCTTCCAGCATAGCGAAACCTGCCGCCATCCACATTACCAGCGCGCCACACACCAGGAAATAAAAGGTGTCCATGGCGAACTGAAGTTCAAAAATATGATTAAGATTCGATTCCATTATAAGCCCCCCGCATCAGGCTCTGTTATGTAGTGGTCGGACGTCTTACAGCGCGTCTGCGCCAGTTTCGCCAGTACGGATACGAATAACCTGCTCAAGGCTGGTGACAAAGATTTTGCCGTCGCCGATCTTGCCGGTGTTCGCTGCTTTAGTGATTGCTTCGATAACTTTTTCAGTCAGATCTTCAGCAACCGCCACTTCAATTTTTACTTTAGGCAGAAAATCCACCACGTATTCAGCACCACGGTACAGTTCAGTGTGGCCTTTCTGACGACCGAAGCCTTTCACTTCAGTCACTGTGATGCCCTGAACACCGATCTCAGACAGTGATTCACGAACATCGTCAAGCTTGAACGGCTTAACAACAGCAGTAATGAGTTTCATAGAAAACCCCTTTCGTAATTTAGATAAGGTTACAGATAGCCCGTGCGGGGGCACGGGCTATTGTATGCTTTTTACAGGTCGATAGGCAGGCTGTATGAAACAACAAATTTAGTGTCGTCTTCAGTTTCGTCCAGCTCAGCAGATACTACCTTGCTTACAGTGAAAGCCAGGCTATCGGTATACGCGTAGCTGAGGTCTACGTGAGTGTAAATATTATCTTCGTTATCTTCGTTATCGTCAGAGATACCAACGGTTGCACTGTAGGCGCCCATGCCATAACCCAGCGTCATGTAGCTGTAATCGTCGTTACCATCGCCAGCGAGCGGGTAGTAGTAGGAGAAAGATGCACCCATGTAACCCACAGAAGCGATCAGCTCAGACAGGTCGAAAGTGTTGCCGCTGGTATCTGCGTCTTCTTCGAAGTTACCCGCGCTTGGGTAAACGTAAGTCAAAACAGATACGTCGTAGGAGAAACCTTCCATTTCACCACCGTAACCTACATACAGGTCGTATTCGTTTCCAGCTGCGCTATCACCGCTAGAAGTCCACATACCAGCGTAAGCACCACCAGATGAAAGCGTAATGTCACCAGATACGGCAGCATCACCGTTACCCAGATCCAGACCACGCCACAGGTACATGCTCGCAACCGCAGCAGAAGCAGAAACATCAACTTCAGCCTGAGCCAGTTGAGCACCAGTGAGGCCAGTCGTCATAACACCAGCGAGAGCGATTGCTTTAGTCAGTTTTTTCATCGTTCTTTTTCCTATTACGGTTTTTTTAGCTGTTGATCTTTCAAATTGGTCGATAAGGGTGATTCGCACCGATATCTTTCTGTCACTCGGTTATAGCAGGGTGTGTGCCAACTTTTGATATATCTTTTAAAATCAACAACTTAGTAAAAACATGCGGATTTTTGCAGTCATTGACGCAACCAAAAGAGGGCACAGGACTAAAACCAGCACCCATTTATTGCACACCTTTGCGATCCTTTGCACTGTTTAGGTGCAGTATTTGAAATTATCCCTTTTGCCCTTTCTGGTACACTGCGCCAAAACCCTTCCGGAGGTACACAATGAAACCCGATGCGATTAAAAGCCGAATCGAAGAAATGCTGGAAAAGAGCCCGTTTGCCAGCCTCTCATCCGATCTGAAACTAGCCCTGCAGTCTCAGCTGCAGAGCCTGATCACCAATGCCAACCTGGTGACACGTGAAGAGTTCGACGTGCAGGCAGAAGTGCTGCGTCGTACCAGTGCACGACTGGCGGAGCTTGAAGAGCGTGTGGCTAAGTTAGAAGCAGAGTGATCTTCTGATGCTTTGATTAAGCGGCCTGATGGCCGCTTTTTTGTTTTTGGCCGCTGATTCTGCGGGCCGCTGTGGTAGTAGCCGCTGGCGCGGGGTAACTTCTTTAGCTGCCGCTAAGGTCTGATGGCCAGTTGAGTTGCCGCTAGCGCGGGCTGGCTTTTATGGCTGCCGCCAGGGTTCTATTGCCCTGTTTGGGGACCTTGTCCCCGGGCGGGCAGCCCCTCCCCTGCTTCGCGCTTTCTGGGCCGCGTTTCCTTCACAGAACTTGAGAACCCTCGCAACGGGCCAATGCAGCATCCCTGCTGCCAGCCCCTTGCCCGGCATCCATGCCGGGGCCATGCGGGCTTCTCATCATTCTGCTCGGCGGCCCCAGAGGCGCATTTATCAGTACGCGAAAGTATTGTTCTTAATTAGATAGGTTTAATGGTGGGCAGTGCCCACCCTACATTGCCTGAACCTGTAGGGTGCGCATTGCGCACCACACACTTTAACGTTAAGACCAATATATCTTTGGAATACGATCTTGAGGGCTAAATTCTGCGCCTCTGGGGCCGCTGAGATTTACGCCAGCTTTGAAGGCAACGTGAGGCAGGATGCCGAACGAGGCTCCATACGGGCATGGATGCCCGCCGGAGCCGTCTGCCGAAAAAGCCAGTAAATATCAGAAACACGGCCCAGAAAGCGCGAAAGCAGGGGGGCCTGGCGGCAGCTACAAATGCTAGCCCGCGCCAGCGGCTAAGGAATCAGCGGTTTCAAAGCCGCCAACAAATCAAATAGCCAGAAGCTCCTTCGCTTCCTCGGAGTGTTCAAGCTCTTCACCCGTCCCCTGACTTACCACTCTCCCCCGCTCAAGAATAATAAATTCATCCGCGAGTTCTTTAGCAAAGTCGAGGTACTGCTCGACAAGAACAATCGCCATATCACCGCGATCACGAAGCAGTTTAATGACGCGACCAATGTCTTTAATAATCGATGGCTGAATACCCTCGGTTGGTTCATCAAGAATCAACATTTTCGGGCGTAATAACAGTGCTCGAGCAATCGCTAGCTGCTGTTGCTGACCACCCGAGAGGTCACCACCACGACGTTTGAGCATCTGCTGCAACACAGGAAAAAGCGAAAAGACTTCCGGGTCGATAAAACGCTGGGAGCGCGGCACCGCTGAAAACGCGGTCTGAAGATTTTCTTCTACCGTCAGCTGCGGAAAGATGTCCCGACCCTGGGGTACAAACGCAATCCCCTGTTTCGCGCGGTCATAGGGCGCGAGTTTTATAATGCTTTTTCCGTCCCAGGTGATATCACCCGACCCCGGTGCCAGATGCCCTGCCAGCGACTTCATCAGGGTGGTTTTACCAACACCATTGCGGCCGAGAACACAGGTGACTTTACCGACATCCGCTTTCAGACTGACATTGTAAAGAGCCTGACTGGCGCCGTAAGAAACATTTAAATCCGTTACATTCAACATATCAGCGCCCCAGATACACTTCGATAACCTGCTGGTTATTCTTCACATTCGCCAGACTGCCTTCCGCCAGTACCGACCCTTCGTGCAGTACCGTCACACGGCAATCCAGGGCTTCGATGAAGTCCATATCGTGCTCGACTACCATTAAAGAGTGCTTTTTAGAGAGCTCTTTAAACAGCTCAGCCGTTTTCATCGTTTCTTCGTCGGTCATTCCGGCAGCAGGTTCATCAATCAAGAGCAGTTCAGGCTCCTGACCTAACAACATGCCGATTTCAAGCCACTGTTTCTGGCCATGCGACAAGCTACCCGCGTCCTCATAGAGGCGATCTTTCAGGTCAATCATGGATAGAATTTCGTCGATTTTATCCTGCTTTGCGCCCGTCAGTTTATGGGTCAGCGCCTGCCAGACTGAGCGACCACCTTTTAACGACATTTCGAGGTTTTCGAATACTGTCAGGCTCTCAATCACGCTTGGTTTCTGAAACTTACGACCAACGCCCATATTCGCTACCTGCGCTTCGTCGTAACGCGTCAGGTCGAGCTCATCATTAAACAGAATCGTCCCTTCGTCGGGGCGGGTCTTGCCTGTGATGACATCCATCATGGTAGTTTTACCGGCACCGTTCGGGCCGATAATTGCGCGCATTTCTCCCGGTTCGATAAAAAGCGACAGAGAGTTCAACGCTTTAAAGCCATCAAAACTGACACTGACACCGTCCATGTAGAGAACAGTAGGCTGCTCAATATGTTTCGTTTTCGCAAGGCTCATACTTTGCCCTCCGCGTTATCGGTGGCAGGATTGCCTGACTGGCCACCCCCACCCGACGAGAAAAATTTATCTTTTATCTGCGCCCATAAACCAACGACACCTTTCGGCAGGTAGAGCGTAGTAAGAACAAACAGGCCGCCCAGCATAAACAGCCAGAGCTCTGCAAAGGCGCCAGTGAAGTAGGTTTTTGCATAGTTCACCAATATGGCACCGATCACAGCACCAAATAAGGTGCCACGACCACCGACGGCAACCCAGATAATCATTTCAATCGAGTTAATCGGTGCAAACTCGCCCGGATTAATAATACCAACCTGAGGCACGTACAAGGCCCCCGCAACACCCGCCAGCATCGCGGAAACGACAAATACAAAGAGCTTGTACCATTCCACGCGATACCCTAAGAACCGCGCCCGTGACTCACTGTCCCTGATGGCAACCAACACTCGTCCAAGCTTGGACGTCACAATAAAGCGACTGATTAAGTACCCAAGGATCAAAGCAATACCGGAGGCAAAAAACAGTGCTGCTCGCGTTGAGTCGGCCTGTAAATCAAAGCCCAGAATATCTTTAAAGTCGGTCAGACCATTATTACCGCCGAAGCCCATATCATTACGGAAGAACGCCAGCATCAGGGCATACGTCAGTGCCTGAGTAATAATAGAGAGGTAAACCCCGGTCACCCGCGAACGGAAGGCCAGCGCACCAAATACGAACGCCAGAATCCCCGGTACGGCCAACACCATCACCATGGCAAACCAGAACTGATCAAAGCCGAACCAATACCAGGGTAGCTCTGTCCAGTTCAGGAACACCATAAAATCTGGCAGGTCTGGATTGGCATACACACCGCGATCGCCAATCTGACGCATCAAATACATGCCCATCGCGTAACCACCCAGAGCAAAGAACGCACCGTGGCCCAGACTTAGAATTCCGCAGTAGCCCCAGATTAAATCAACGGATACCGCGAGAAGGGCGTAACAAAGATATTTACCTAACAAGGTCATTGTGTAGGTCGATACATGCAGTGCAGAACCTTCAGGGAAGACCAGATTGCAGAAAGGCACGATAATAGCGATGGCCAGGATGATCATCATCATCCGTCGCCCGGCGACGTCGTTCATAATCAACCGGGTTAAAGGGCCACCTTTAATTTCCTGTTTCATTGTGTGCTCCTTAACCCATATCCGCTGCACGACCTTTGAGGGCAAACAACCCACGAGGACGCTTCTGGATAAACAGAATAATAAATATCAGTACGAGAATTTTTGCGACAACCGCTCCGGCCCATGGCTCAAGCAGTTTATTCACAACCCCCAGCGACATAGCGCCAACTAAAGTGCCCCACAGGTTACCCACGCCACCAAATACGACGACCATAAAGGAGTCGATAATGTAGGCCTGCCCCATGTTCGGGCCAACGTTAGTAAGCTGCGACAAGGCAACGCCTGCGATGCCTGCGATACCTGAGCCGAGGCCAAATGTCAGCGCATCGACCCAACCCGTACGAATACCCATCGAACTCGCCATCGGGCGATTCATAGTTACTGCACGCATCTGCAGACCGAACAAAGTACGCTTAAGAATCAGAGCCAGAAGTGCCAGTACCAGCAAGCTGAAAATAATGATGTATAAACGGTTAAAGGTCAGTTCAAGCGCCGGATTAATCATAAAGGTTCCCGCCATCCAGTCAGGCGTAGCCACTTCACGATTCAGCGGGCTGAAGACAGAGCGCACAGCTTGCTGCAGTACCAGGCTGATACCGAAAGTGGCCAGCAGAGTTTCCAGCGGGCGCCCGTACAAGTGTCGGATCACACCACGCTCAATCAGAACACCGACAAATCCACTGACAAGAAACGCAGCCGGAACGGCAACCGCCAGAGACATACCAATATGATCCGGCATCAGCTGCTGGACGACATACGTCGTGTAGGCACCCAGCATAATCATCTCGCCGTGAGCCATGTTGATCACACCCATAACACCGAACGTAATCGCCAGGCCGATCGCGGCAAGCAGCAATACAGCACCCAGTGCCAGGCCAAAATAAAGGTTCTCAGCAACGCTGTTCAGTGACAGCAGGCTTTCGATCTTTTTGAGAGCCTCATCCGCTGCCTGAATTTCTTCGGTACGGGAATCTGCTTCAGCAGCACGGCGATAGTTAGCCAATGCGCCACGAACATCTGGGTAAAGTGATCCTGATAGATAACTTACTCCCTCTAAACGCTCTTTTTCGGTATCGGCTTCCAGTAAACGAATGCCTTTCACCAGCGACAGGACGTCCCGAACGTCAGGTTTTTCTTCGTTGCTTAATGCTTCGTCCAGTGTTGCCTGATCGAGATCCTCTGCAGACTTCAGCAGATTGACGGCTGCCTGCATACGCATTTCCGGATCATCAGAGAAGATCTGTAAACGTGCGATGCCGCCTCTGAGCAAGACACGCAATTTATTATTTACACTGATCTTTTTGATATCGCGCTTACTTTCCAGGGTGATCTCTTCACCACTGAAGAAGGTTGTTACCGCGTTATCGCCTTTAATAACGACAACGCGATCATCTTTGCGGTAGTACAGGTCACCTTCGACCATCACCTGCATAAATTCGAGAGTTTTTGGGTCATCGATGGTCGTCAGGCGTTCTGTTAATGCCTGTTTTTCTCGATACCCTGCATCGATTAATTCTTGAGCTATCGCATGCAATGCTGTGTTGGGCTTCGTAGGTGATGCTTCAGCCCCTGCCACCACAGTATACAAAACAAATGCGAACAGCACGGCCGTCCGTATCAATACAGAAAACATAGTTATCACCGGGAATTTTTGAGAGCGGCAGGGGAGAACCCCCCCCGCCTGTCCTTGTTGCGAACTACAGCGCGCTTTTATTCACGCACTGTTGCCATGGGAGTAAATTACTCGCCAGCAACCGCTGAACCACCACAGGTTTTCGTTGAGGTGTTGTAGTTTCCGCAATTAATGGGTGCCGTCCAGTCGGAGATCAGGTTGGCGCTTTCTGGCAGGTAATCCGTCCATGCGTCACCTTTCACTTCTTCGTCAGTTGCCCAAACGATTTCGAACTGGCCATCTTCCTGAATTTCACCGATCAGTACCGGCTTCGACAAGTGGTGGTTTTCGTTCATGACCGCAGTACCGCCAGTGAGGTTAGGTACTTCAATGCCGTACATGGCAGAGCGCACTTTATCAACGTCAGCAGAGCCTGCTTTTTCAACTGCTTCGGCCCACATGCTGAAACCGATATACGTCGCTTCCATCGGGTCATTGGTTACACGATCTTCATCACCGATGTAGTTATGCCATGCAGCGATAAACTCATCGTTCGCTTCGCTTTCTGCGCTCTGGAAGTAGTTCCATGCAGCAAGGTGACCGACCAGCGGTGCAGTATCAAAACCTGACAGTTCTTCTTCACCGACAGAGAAAGCAACCACTGGAATGTCTTCAGAAGCAACACCCTGGTTGGCAAGCTCTTTATAGAAAGGAACGTTTGCATCACCGTTGATGGTAGAAACTACGGCTGTTTTCTTACCCGCAGCACCAAACTTTTTGATATCAGAAACAATGGTCTGCCAATCGCTGTGACCAAATGGCGTGTAGTTCACCATGATGTCTTTCTCGGCAACGCCTTTCGACTTCAGGTATGACTCAAGAATTTTGTTGGTCGTACGTGGGTAAACATAGTCAGTACCGGCCAGTACAAAACGCTCAACACCGAGATCATTAATCAGATAATCAACCGCCGGGATTGCCTGCTGGTTAGGCGCTGCGCCCGTGTAAAATACATTGTATGAAGACTCTTCACCTTCGTACTGTACTGGGTAGAACATCAGGCCATTCAGCTCTTCTACAACAGGCAGAACGGACTTACGGGATACTGACGTCCAGCAACCGAAGATGACATCCACGTCTTCTTTTTCAAGAAGCTCACGGGTTTTTTCTGCAAATAGCGGCCAGTTCGACGCAGGGTCAACGACCACTGGCTCGAGTTTCTTGCCCAGCAGGCCGCCTTTTTTATTCTGTTCTTCAATCATCATAAGAACAGTGTCTTTCAGAGTGGTTTCTGAAATCGCCATAGTGCCCGACAGCGAGTGCAGAACACCCACTTTGATGGTGTCATCGGCAGCGTTAGCAATGCTTACACCTGCAGCCATCGCTGTCATACCAACAATTTGAGAAGCTTTCATCAGAGTTTTGAGACTTACTTTTTTCATAGTTATTTCCTTTTTATGGTCAGGATTATGTCCGGCCTCGACTCTTTTATTGGGGGTGTGTAAGAGCGGGCAACTATAAAACCGATCTAGTTAGAGCAATCGCCGTACCAGTTTTTATTTCTTATTTTTTCGGCAATTTCAGGGCATAGAGTGCCCTCCGGGGGAGCATTTCCGGTCGGAATTAATTATGACGCACCATTAGTGCTCAGGAGATTGATGGTAGTGCGTTGAAATCGTGCATATCTATTTCCTTGATAAATCGGTGGTGTACCGTTGCCGCGCTTCCTGAATTCTGTGAACAGTGATATCCCTGACTGTATTTCGGCTGACCTCAATGTGCCGTGTAAGCTCCCGTGTTGCGCGGGAGCTATCGGCGGACAAAATCGCTTCTAAAATACTACTGTGCTCTTCATAAGTAGCCTGTATCCGTCCGGGCTCATAGAAATCCAGCCGCCTTATAATCCTCAGGCGCTCACACACATCTTTGTGAATAGCTTCCATCTGTGTATTTTCACCGCACTCCAGCAAACCAAAGTGAAACTCTTCATCCAGAAAAGCAACATCAACAGGATCGACCTGTCTCTGCGAAGGTTTGCAGCACCATATTGTCACCAGCCCGGATAAACGCTCTGCCCTATCGGTTTCCATGCACAAACGCCGCACGACTTCGCACTCAAGAAGAGTGCGGACATCGTAGAGTTCTTCAAAATAGCGGAAATCAAAAGGCCTGACCTGCCAGCCATTGCGAAAGTACACTTGCACATACCCATCACGCTCAAGGCGATACAGAGCCTCTCTGACAGGCGTTCTGGAAGCCTGCATTCGCTCAGCAACTTCACTTTCACTGAAGCGGTCTCCGGGCAGCATTCTGAAATCGAAGATATCTTCTTTCAGTTGTCGATATACTTTCTCGGCGAGATTCACAGGCGCATCCTATGAATTGAGAGAAGAAATATACGCCCGCCATCCTCCGAGATGACTGATGTCGGTTGCGCTCGCAACCGCTTCGGGCTCACAGATAAAGCCTTTCACCAGACGACCGTCTTCCAACTCGAGGGTACCTATACCCAACGGCTGTGGAATTTCTTCGACGAAAGAACCAAAAGCTGCCTGATCTAAACGCCACAACTCGACGATCAACTGGTGTCCGGCTTGTGCATCGCGCTCTAGTTCACTCTCACTCAGACGAACGAGGCCAGGCTTTGGTGGTACTGTGTTGGCCAGCGCATACAACTTATATTTCTTTGCCGTAAGCGTCTGCTCCAGCAGGGTAGCGTGACGGCTGGTCAACTGATGGTTCAGAGGCATCCCCGTCAGGTGTGCACCTACCACGGCGACCACAACCGAGGCATCTTCTTTTTGGCCAAGCATGACCGGTGCTTCCGGCAGTCGCAGAGATGACTGCCACTGGCCAGCAAAGTTGGTGAGAGCCAGCTCATGCCATGCAGGTGCGATCAGAGTCACTCCAAAAGGTAAGCCATCCTCACGCATATGTGCTGGTAGTGCCAAGGCGCAAAGGTCGGCAAGGTTGACGAAATTAGTGTAAGTGCCAAGCTGACTGTTCACTTCAACCGGGGCCGACTCAACGTCCGCTGACGATGGAAAACGTGGCGTGGTCGGGACAAACAATGCATCAACGTGCTTGAAGACACCCTGAATTTTCCGCGCCAGATCTTTACGGCGATATTCGGCTTTGAAAGCATCCACGGCAGTGCCTTCGGTGCCACCAGCAATAATACTTTTTACGACAGGGTTAATGCCCGGTAAGTCTTGCTTCAGAAATTCGCCGACCGCCGCGTAACGCTCTGCAACCCATGGCCCCTGATAGAGAAGACTGGCAAGTTCAAACATCGGGGTAAAGTCGACTTCGACTAATTCGAACCCTGCATTAACTGCCTGATCGCAGGCTTTGTCATAGGCGGCTTTCTGAACTTCGTCACCAAACCATGGGGCGCCGGCAGGAATGCCAAGGGTCTGAATACGCTCATTGCGCACCATCGTACGTGAGCGGGCATAGCCATCGGCTTCATCGTACTGAGCTGCAACTTCGTAAATACGTTCTGCATCACGGGTATTCAATGCAAAGACGGACACGCAATCCAGGCTGCGACACGCGGGCACAACACCTGAGGCACTTATTGCTCCGACCGTCGCTTTTAAACCAACAATGTGATTAAAACCCGCAGGCACCCGACCAGAGCCAGCCGTATCAGTCCCCAATGAAAAAGCGACCTGGCCTTTGGCCACAGCGGTTGCAGAGCCGGAGCTCGAGCCGCCGGAAATATAGTCAGGGTTAAATGCGTTATTTACAGCACCATAGGGCGATCGTGTGCCCACCAGCCCCGTTGCGAATTGATCGAGGTTTGTTTTTCCCATCACAATCGCGCCTGCTTTGCGCAGAAGCTGAACAACAAACGCATCGTCATCCGGCTCGTAGGCATATTCAGGGCACGCCGCTGTGGTGTGAAAGTCCGCAGCATCAATATTGTCTTTCACCGCAAACGGAACACCATAAAGAGGAAGGACTGTTCCCTCCTCCTCGGCGGACGCTTTCAGACTTTCGAGATAACTGATCTGCTTAGTAAGCTGCTCCTCGCTGGCGAGTGCAATCCAAGCACTACCACGCCGGGGTAATCCATTCGCATCCAGCTCATCTGCTGCAATGGCGTTCCGGGTAGACAGAAGAAGTCCGCGCGCATCAGCGCCATTCCGGTACGCCCGGCCCCAGTCATTCAGATTCCAGCCAATTCCTGTCGTTACTTCTGTCATGCCAACCGCCATTGAATTCATACTTGTATACAAGATATATAGCGACACTTATGCCAGATTCGTCAGCTCAGGCAGGAAAATTCATAACGTTATGATTTTTATAGCATTTATTAAGAGAAGGTTACTTCGTTCGCATACAGGAAGTACGGCTGAACCCGGACGACGCTTTAGAAGAAAGCGCGAAATACCTGACTTGCACCAAAGAGCAACACGGACTCCAGAAAAGATTTTTCAAGCAGGACTGAATCGTCTGGCCGATTCATCAGAATAAAACCCATAAAAAAGGCCGGGAGAATACCCGGCCCTTTTATAGTTCAACGTATTAACGATCTTCGTAACGCTGATGCTTGAAGAACACGCCAGAGTCACCGAATACTGAAGTAGTGAACTCGGATGTCAGAACCATTTCACCGATCTTAACTGCATCGTCACGGCGTTCATCCTGCAGGCGTTGCTGACGGGAAGGCCAGATAGAAGATTTAATCTCCATATCGGTCGCATAAACATCGTACAACTTAGTGCCTTCTGGCAGGCTCAGCAGGTCATCACGGAAGTCATGTTCGCCCTCAGCAAAAAGACCACGTACTTCGGCAGTTGGTACGAAGTACACCTGAGTCGGCGACACAGGGCTGGCTTCAGCCGAACCGTCAGATTGTGTTTCTGCCATGGCGTTTGCCACAACCAGGGTTGGTTTGCTGGTCACGAATGAGAACAGCAGGCTTGAACCCAGTGTGTCATTCGCTTCAAGGCTCACGTAGTTCGACAGCTCGTTAGCGAAGAAATCGTGATTGTCGGCCTGACCTGACAGGGTATACAGCGCTGAAATATTCTCAGACGGCTGACCGTCAATCAGAGTCTTCCAGGCAAAACCAGGAGCAAACCCGCGATCCGCCGGATCACCCGTTACAGACAGACGCAGCAGGCCACATTCGTTGCCCTCGAATACGCCAGTGTATGGGTGGTTACCCGTTGAATTAAACGCCACTTTTGCCATCGCACCGTGTGGGTGAATTGGCTTAGCGTGCCCCACAGGAGCAACATCACCTACGTACTTCACTTTGTCAGAAATAACACTGCTGATCAGACCACCAATATCAACCGGTGGAATTTCAGGACGTTCATCCGCAGCATATTCAGTACGCTTCACACCGTTGGTCCACAACAGTGACTGCTTATCGCACGCCGCCCAGTTGTCGTAATCCGCAGGAATGTTCAGCCCCCAAGGCTTGAACGCGTTATCAACACCCACCAGAGACAGATCCAATGCTGGATAATGACGCTTAAGCACATCAACCATGGTGGTGTTTTCTACCCAGTCATAACCTTCCTGAGTGTACGTTTCAGGGTTGTAGTCAGCGGTATAAAAACGGTCAGCGATAATACGACGCGACGCATTCATGATGAAAATCTGGAACGCCGTTTCACCGAAGCCAAAGCCTTCAGGGCGAACGGTTTCAGCCAGCTGACCTACGAGCGCATCAATTTTCTCAACATCGTTGTCGTACAGACGACGTAGTTCAGAAACGATTTCAGCATCATCGGTCAGATCAGTGAAGTCATTGATTGGGGTCAGGCCAATCTGGCGACGGAACTCGTTGTAGCGAGGTACACCGCGCTCACGATCACGAATGATATCGATGGTTGCAAGGTCAATCACACCACGCCCCGGTACATACAGGTCACGCAGGAATTCCGGATAGTTACGCAGAGTCAGGGCACCCGGCAGAGTAACACCAAAGGAGTACCACAGACGGTCGCCGCCCTGGTCATCAAGAATATCTTCTGCATCGCCATCGCGGGTTTCAGTCAGTGGGATGCTCTCAGATACCACGTTTGAACCGATGTCATAGACATCAACGGTGTCACGCAGCAGTGGGTGCATACGGTAAACCGCGACGAACTCTTCGGTCAGTGTGAATGGCACACCGGCATTATCAGAGTTACGGGCACCGGCCAGACCAGTCACAGCCCATTCAATGGCTTTACCGTTATCCAGCGCTTCTGACATTTTAGGATCGAGGCCGAGAATACGACGAACCCAGGAATCAGACTTCGCCAGATCTTCGGCCAGCTTGTCGAATTCTGCACCGTACTTATCACGTGCCTCAGCATTACCAACCAGACCCCACCAGTTTGCGTACATCGCGCGCTCGGTTACTGGGTTAGCAATGATGGCTGGCGTCCACTCAACGGTGTGAATCTTAGCCATCAGGGCAGAGATTACCAGACGCGCTTTATCGAACAGCCACTGGTCGTCTTTTTCCGGGTAAGTCGCCGCCAGCATTTCTGCAACCGCATTGTGCTCTTTTACGAACAACTGGTGCAGCATACTCAGACCCAGCCACCAGTTATCAGTGAAACCGGTTTTCGGCACACCTGAGAAAAAGTCGCGAGGCAGTGACCCATCAGAGTTCACCAGCATACGGCCGCCCTGGAATTCGCGCAGTGTATTCAGCGTTTCCAGATTGCTGCCATAGATCTGAGAACCATCCCACCAGTGAGTATTCTCGTTCAGGTAAGCATCCGGTAAGCCAGCTTCATCTTCAGCTGCGATGCGTGTCGGATCAGGGAGGGTGCGACGGATCGACATTGTGCCAGTACCGCGACTGTCGCCAGCAGGCAGTTCAACATCGATATAGTCGGTAGTAGAACCATCACCGTGACTGAACCAGTCGTGCGTCATGAACTGAATCCATGCTGCGGCGATAAAGTTCAACGTAGGTGCAGGTTTAAATTCATCGCGAGCCATCAGTGAGTTACTGATATCGCGAGGGTTAGGGCTAAGCAACGTGTCTGTTTCGCCGTGCGCTGCGTCAAGCTCCACGTTACGGCCGAAACGACGGTTGGCTGAACCCTCAGCAGGATTTTCAAGAATGTTACAGGTACCGTCTTCCATACGGGCAGTCAGGCTGCGCTCATTACAGTCGATGTCGGCGTTGTATTCATCCCAGCGTTCGAAATCAAACAGGTTGTTTTCAAACAGTTCATTTCGTTCCACGGCGAGCGTAAGAAGGCCGGCAGTAATACCCAGCGTCCCGAATTTCACCAAGCCAGGCCAGGTTACCCAGATGCTCATATTGTCTCCTTCATTTTTGTTTTTTTAATGTGGTCTATCCAGACCGGAGAAGAAGTGAATCACAGGGATATGACATTTAGGGATGTCATTTAGAGTAATTGAAGAAAAAACGGCCCAATAAAAACCATCAGACCTAGATGTTTTGCGTCACGAAAATAAAATGACAGACCGATGGAGGTTACATGTCGCCAACGACCCGCAAGAATGTCTCTTGCAACACCTTTACATCATTGGCAGCGCGGTGGCGGTCGACATCTAACTCATTCCAGAGTGTGCATTTGGTGTCTGCCCAGCGCTCCATTTCTTCCATCGTCAGAAGTTTATTGATGGTTTCGATGCGAAAGCGTTGAACCAGCTCCGCCTCTTCAAACAGGCGACCAATCCAGGAGCTGTCAAAGCTCCATGCATCTGAATAAAGTGTTTTGTTGAAAAGATGCTCATTGAGTAGCAGGGCGACATCACGAATGCTCAGACCTTCCTGCTCAAGTTTGTCGCGGCTGATGCCGTGGATCGCTTCGGCCTCTTCTGACCAGTGCGTCCAGTGACTGACAGGCTTGATGAGATAGCTGTGCACTTCCCGGTCTTCGAGAGCAAAGCCGATTTCGATGGGGAAACTCCCCCGGCCAAATCCAGAGGCTTCGACGTCAATGATGGGTGGAAGGGAACTACTCACAAATAACTGCCATATTCTCGTTAATTTCAGGCCAGCATTCTGGACGCTCAGGCCGGATTATTCAATGCGACTATTTTACTGCCTTTACGGCTCTCAACTACTGAGACAACGCTCTGCTCGCTGGGGCGACCCGCATGACCTCTGCAATCGTTGTCATGCCTGCGGCGACTTTATGAGCACCACTCAGGCGCAGGCTGTGCATCCCTTCCTTCATCGCTGCCTGACGCAGCTTCTGGTAATCCGTTGATTCATTAATATGGGGCTCGAGAGACTCTGAAAGAGGCATCACTTCGTATATCCCCATTCGCCCGAGGTAACCTGTCCCACGACATTCCAGACATCCTTTTGCAGTATAGATGTGTTCTGGCGTTTTCATGAGCCATGGTGCGGTCAGCTGCTTCCAGACCTTCTCGTCGACAGGCTGTTTTTCTTTGCAGTGTGGGCACAAAGTACGCACCAGGCGCTGGGCCATAACACCGATCACACTGGAGCGAATCAGGTAAGCAGGCAGTCCCAGTTCCTGTAAGCGAGTAAAGGCCGAAGGCGCATCATTGGTGTGAAGTGTCGACAGAACAAGGTGTCCGGTAAGCGCAGCCTGTACGGCGATCTCGGCCGTCTCAAGGTCGCGCACCTCACCCACCATAATAATGTCCGGGTCCTGACGCAGCAGAGCGCGAACCCCTGACGCAAAGGTCAGGTCAATCGTTGGGTTGACCTGCATCTGGTTAAACGCAGGCTCAACCATTTCAATCGGGTCTTCGATAGTAGATACGTTCACTTCACTGGTGGCGAGCTGACGCAGTGTGGAATACAGGGTCGTCGTTTTACCTGACCCCGTAGGCCCAGTTACGAAGATAATGCCGTGATTGTTATCAGTCATTTCTGACCAGCGACGACGGTCTTCGCGGCCAAACCCCATTTCAGAGAAACTGCGCATCAGTACCTGAGGGTCAAAGACACGCATCACCATTTTTTCACCGAAAGCGGTTGGCAGCGTCGACAGGCGAAGTTCAACCTCATCACCTTCAGGTGTTTTAGTCTTCAGACGGCTGTCCTGAGGCTTGCGCTTTTCCGCGATGTTCATGCGCCCCAGTGATTTAACCCGTGCAATAACGGCCATACCTACCGCTGCGGGCAACTCGTAGACATTGTGCAGAACACCATCAATACGGAAACGCACATGCGTGGTCTCACGACGTGGTTCGAGGTGAATATCACTGGCACGCTGGTCAAACGCGTATTGCAATAACCAATCGACAATATTGACGATGTGCTCATCGTTGGCGTCGGGGGCCTTGGCTTTGCCCAACTCCAGCATCGACTCAAGGTTCTGCACCGAACTGATGCCAGAATGATCTTTGCGTGCTTTCGAGACGGAATTTGCCAACTGATAAAACTCAACCCGATAACGACTGATATCAGAAGGCGAAGCTAACACCCGTTTCACATTACGCCGGGTGACATGCTCCAGATCACCCACCCAACTGGATGAATCCGGATCGGTGCAGGCCACGACGACGTCATCGGTGCCGACCTTCACTGCAAGGATTTTATGACGCTCTGAGAAGGCGTAAGACATCACTTCAGTCACAGCCGAGACATTGATCTCCAGCGGGTCAATGTTAATAACATCCATCGACTCACGTTCAGCCAGCCACTCGGTCAGAGCGTGCTCGCTGAGCACCTTGCCATCGCTGCGTGCATCTTTGTAGCGCTGGCGGGCGATCAGGGTCAAAGGATGCAAAGCAGCTTCATCCGTGCCCCGGCGAATCGTCAATGCCAGCTGATGATCTTCGTCTGTCAGCAAGCCATCGCGGTGTAGATCACTCACCAGTGTCGACAGATTGATTACCCGGTCTGGCGTCGCCTGCATGCATTAATCCTTGAATAGCTGCTTCAGTGAAGTTGATAACGATGATGTATCACTGCATTCAATCACATCCCCCACCCGGCTGCGAGCCTCAAGCCAGAGGTCACGCACGCTTTCATTAACAGGTTGCGAATCAGAGCACAGTCGGGCTACTTGCTGAACCGCCTCTGTCAGCGCCCGTGCAGCTGTTTTATCGTGGACAAGATCAGCAGGCGCCTCAGTCAGTGTCTGCTCAAGCAAAAGTGTTAGCGCGTCACTGACACCGGAAAGTACCGAGAGTGGGAACCCCAGCTGCCAGATGGTCGCCAGATCACCCTCGCCCCACAAGTAATATTCAAGCGCCCGCTGCAGATCAAACGCCTGCTCGGCCAGGCCAGCTCCCCGGGCATCAACTTCGGTATTATGGAACGATTCTGATGCCACCCCGGCGAGGCGGTATCCACGCTCTGCTTTGGAAATGTCACTCAGCCACAAAGGCGATACCGAGTGCAGCACTTCCGCCAGCGGCCACATTGCAGTGTCATCGCCGGAAACTAATTCAAGCTCCAACTCACACAGCGGTTCAGACTGACCGTTGGCAAGAATGCTGCCCTGATCGATAACCACTTCAATCTCCGAGCCTTCCGCAGCGGTATACAGCCAGCTACGACGTTCAAAGTCGGTGCTGAATACGGTCTGAAGTTCATCGGTTGATGCGGAGTCAGGCCAGCAGACCTGAACTTCCGACAACGCCAGTCGTGATGAATCAAGCGCTCTCTCAGCGAGTGGCCAGTTCCATTCATGACGCACCTGTACGCCACTGCTGGACTGGCTGCGGGCCTTGAAAGTCTGTTCAAATCCCGAGTTCGTCGAGCGTATTCTTAATGCGGAATGCGCGGCGGACAGCGCCAGCTCAGGCGTATCAAAATAATCGTTGTTCAGCGTTTTCTGGCCCGTTGCTGTCGCTTTGTTATCAAGCCAACTGACCAGCGCAGGGATATGTTCAGGCAGGAGCCTGAGTTTCAGTTCAATTTCTTTTGCCATCGCGCTATTGTTTTACGTCGCTGTATTTTTGCAGTTTAAGATCATCAAGGATAAGGCCATCATGCCGCTGCCCTCCACGCTCGAAAAGCTCTCGGCTCTTATCGCTGAGAACAGTATCAGCTCTGTATTACCCGAATACGATCAAAGTAACGAAGGTGTAATCAACCTGCTGGCAGGCTGGTGCCGGGATCTCGGCTTCGAGGTTTCTATTATGCCGATTGCGGGCCATCCGGGGAAATTCAACCTGCTGGCGACCTACGGCCGCGGGCCGGGCGGCCTCGTACTCAGTGGTCACACCGACACCGTACCCTGCAATCCTGAAAAGTGGACTTCCGACCCGTTCACTCTGACAGAACGCGACGGCAAACTCTACGGACTGGGTACCTGCGACATGAAGGGCTTCTTTGCCCTGGCACTGGAAGCATTAGAACAGGTTCGCGACAAAACATTCCACCAGCCCTTGATGATCCTGGCGACGGCAGATGAAGAGTGTTCGATGAGTGGCGCCCGTGCACTCAGCCAAAGCACTGGCCCCGGCGGTCGTTATGCGGTTATCGGTGAGCCTTCCAGTCTGCGTCCTGTGCGCATGCACAAGGGCATCATCATGGACAGCATCCGCGTAACAGGTCGGGCCGGGCATTCGTCCAACCCAGCACTGGGCATCAATGCAATGGATGCCGTGCATGAGGTCATGGGTGAGCTGAAAAGTCTCCGTGCAGAGCTGGCTGAAAATTATCGCGATGCGCATTTTGCAGTGCAGACACCGACCCTGAACCTTGGCTGTATTCACGGCGGTGATAACCCCAACCGCATTTGTGGAAGCTGTGAACTGGCCTTCGATTTACGTGCACTGCCCGGTATGAGTAATGATGATTTACGCGAAGAAATTCGCCGACGTATGAACCCAATTGCCGCTCAGAACAATGTGGAAATGTCCTTTGAACAGTTATTTTCAGGTGTTGAGCCCTTTGCCGAAAGCGAAAATAGCGCACTGATCAAAGAAGCTGAGCGTCTCACCGGGTACACTAGTGTCGCCGTCAACTACGCCACTGAGGCGCCGTTTCTGCAGAACCTGGGGATGGAAACCGTAGTATTGGGCCCCGGTAGTATTGATCAGGCACACCAGGTCGATGAATTTATGGCACTGGACCAGATAGAGCCATGCGTGAATATTCTGCGCAATCTGATTGAGCGCTTTTGTCTGACCTCTGCTCATGATTAAATCAGACGAATAAGCGTGATATGGAATAACTCGTCGGGACGCCGTGAATGCATCCCTGCAGGCTCGGCCGCGCCATCCATGGCGCAGACGCCCGCCTCAACTCTTCCACATCACGGCACTGTGGAAATTGATGCTTGCTGCTCCCGCGACTTATCAGATCCAATTTCCGCCGGGATTAATCAGGAAGTTCCGTTTTGACCGACAACACCGAATACGTACAGTGGTTTCGCCAGTCCTCACCGTACATCAATGCGCACAGAGGCAAGACCTTCGTCATCATGTTTGATGGCGATGCCTTGCTGCACCCGAATTTCGACACTCTGGTTCAGGACATTGCTCTGCTGAACAGCCTGGGTGTGCGACTCGTTTTGGTACACGGTGCGCGACCACAGATCGATGCGGTTCTGGAGCGTCTGGATATTACCAGCCAGTTCCACAATGACCTGCGCATCACCGACGGTGAGGCATTGCGCGCGGTCAAAGCGGCGGTTGGCATGGTGAAAGCCGATATTGAATCCCGGCTATCAATCGGTATTCCGGGATCGCCAATGCACGGCGCCCGCATCCGTGTGGTCAGCGGTAATTTCGTCACGGCGAAGCCTCTTGGTGTCATCCATGGTGTCGATTATCAACACACGGGTGAAGTTCGTCGTATTGAAGATCAGGCCGTCAGCAACCTGTTGGATCAACAGAATGTCGTGCTCTTGTCCTGCTCGGGTTACTCCCCTTCTGGTGAGATGTTTAACCTGAGCGTTGAGGATGTTGCGCGCCATGCCGCCGTTGCCTTGCGCGCCGATAAACTGATCGCCTTTGGTGAAAACGACGGCTTAACCGACGAAGATGGCACAGCACTGGAAGACCTGACCTGCCGCGAGCTGGAAGATTTACTTGGCTCATTATCTGGCAGCCCGCGCTGGCAAGCCGATATGGCACTGCGGTGTGTACGTCAGGGCGTGCCACGGGTCCATATGTTGAGCTACCAGACTGATGGCGCCCTGCTACAAGAGCTGTTTACCCGCGAAGGCAGCGGCACCCTGATCAGTCAGGATGCGTATGACCAGCTACGCGCCGCTAACATCGACGACGTAGCGGGAATTCTTGATCTGCTGAAACCCTTAGAAGACGACGGCATTCTTGTGCGGCGTTCGCGCGAATTACTGGAAACCGAAATTCATCGTTTTTATGTTATCGAGCGAGATGGCCTTATTACCGCTTGCGCGGCACTTTATCCGTACTCAGACGACGAAGCCGAGCTGGCCTGCGTCGCTGTCCACGGAGATTATCGCGGCAGTAACCGCGGCCAAAGACTGCTTGAGCAAATTGAGCAGGAAGCGAAAAGACGTCATTACAACCGCCTTTTTGTACTGACGACGCGTACAGCACACTGGTTTATTGAGCACGGCTTTAAAGCAGGGCAGGTCACTGAATTGCCGCAGGAAAAACAGAAATTATATAACTTCCAGCGGAATTCGAAGGTCTTTTTTAAAACACTCTGACACTCGCATGTCAGAGTGTTTTTAATGAATCCGTTTTGCCGCGTTAAAAATCGTCGAAGCGGAACAGCCAGGAATACGAAAAGCCAACGTACTTGTACTTACCGACCTCTTCGCTGCCGTACTCAGGGTTCCAGGTAACCGACAATCGGTGTGTGTCATCAATCAGAATACCGCCTTCTAATGAGTAAAGCAGATCAATGGAAGTTTCCGAAATATCATCCGGCAGCTGTAAATCGATCGGATCAGCTCCAATTAGACTTAACCCAAAGTTAATCTGATCCTCAGCCCTTTGAACGTCCGCAGCAGAGTATTCCTGAAACGCTTCCGTCGAACTGACACCGACGCTATCGACTGTAAAAGTATAACTGGTACGAACAGCACCAACACCCAGACAGGTAAACAGATCAAAGTTCGCAAAAGGTTGAGACAATACAAAATTTACGGTCACCGCCTGGCGACTGACACTGTCGAGGTAAGCGCAGCCAACGGAAAAGTCATCATTGATTCGCTCAACCGCCCCCGGGTCAAGACAGCCACCTTCAAACTCTCGATCGTCTTTACCCAGAACGGCGCCTTCAACTTCAACCGAGAAGCGATCACTGAAATCCATACCGAAGCGGGTTTCAAAGTTCAGGATGGGATATTCGGCACCGGAATACTGCTCTTTGAGCACACCGTATTCTGCACCGACGCCCAGGTACTGGCTTGCCGATGCATTCAATGAGCAAAACGCTGCCGCGCCGATAAGCGCGCCAATTGCATACTGTATTTTCATTGTTTTTATTAAAATCTGATACGTGAAATGGACAAAACAATGGCGCGGAACGCCCAACAGGTCAAGCCTGGAACAGGTAAAGAGCTAGGTTTGATCTTTGACTTACCCCTGGCTGCGGCGCTTTACAAAGAAAAAATCGACGATAAAACCAGCGATGACCATCCCCAACAGATATTTACCTGAGACCTCTGCGGACGTCACCGGAGAGCCCAGTGCCGTATGGAGCATTGGCACCATCATGAAACCAATAAATATGCCCCCGATACGAAATACCGACGCCGACCCTTTGCTGTCTACCTGCCGGGCCATAATGATACCTGCATACATAATGGCAAAGCCGAGAAATGATACTGCGAAAGCTGTCAGATCCATCTTAAAACCCTGTTATCGTAAGCGAAACCGCATGGTACCGACTCTCATCGCAAGAGTCATTCCACCTTGCCATGGCCTTGCCGCTGAGTTAGCGTTCGTCGCTAAATAACAACTTATTCAGGAACTCCCATGTTCGAGATTCTTACCCAGGTTGCTCTTCCTATATCCCTGATCCTGATCATGGCAGGTGTTGGCATGGGCCTTACCCCGGCTGACTTTGGGCGCGTCATCGCACAACCCAAAGCCTTTTTAATCGGCGCCATCTGTCAGATGCTCATATTGCCTCTGATTGCCATCGGCATTATCGAACTGACCGGGCTCACCGGCCCCCTGGCAATTGGTCTGTTTATTCTCGCACTTTGCCCTGGTGGCACGACATCAAACCTCTATACGCTTCTGGCACGTGGTGACGTCGGCTTATCCGTGTCACTGACGGCGGTCATCGGTTTCATCACTCCTTTTACTATCCCGATTCTTGGCGCCTGGGCGATTCACCAGTACGGCGATGCCGACCAGGCATTTGAGCTGCCACTGGCAAAGACCTGGATTACACTCATGGTGGTGACAGTGATTCCTGTCATTATTGGTATGCTTATACGCCGCTTTGCAAACAATTTCGCCGTTAAAATGGAGCCTTGGGTGTCCCGTTTTTCAGTCGCAGTACTGGCTCTGGTCATCGTCTCTATCTGCATCAACCTGGGGCCTCAGCTTATCGACTTCGTCATTACATCTGGCCCTGCAGCCCTGTTACTGAACCTGGTGACTATGGGGCTTGGCTACCTGCTGGGCAATGCCCTGCTTCACCACGAAGATCAGGCACGGACCATCTGTCTTGAAGTCGGCCTGCAGAACGGTACTCTGGCCCTGATGGTCGTCACCGGTATTCTTGCCAGCCCGGAGATGGCGGTCGCGCCATCAGTATATAGCCTGCTGATGTTCGTCACCGCGACGCTGTTTACCTTGTGGGTACGGAACCGCCCTCTGGCTTCCGCCAGATAAACCCGGCCCTTCAGATGGCCTGCCAGCTGGCAGGCCGAACTCAAGAAAATAAGCGTCATCCTTGCCAATGCACCGGCGCTCGTCTGGTGTAATATGCCTGCTTTTCACGAATCACTCATGAGGCTGTATCTCCATGCTCGGTCAGATCATCAAGTCGATTATCAAACGCAATGAGCCTGCAATCATTCCTGCGCAGGGAACCTCAGTCGTCCGCCAGCGCGTCTGGCCACACCAGATCGACTACAACCTTCATATGAATAACGCCAAATACCTGAACGTTCTGGAAGGCGCACGCTGGACGCTCTTTCGTGACAACGGTTGGTTTAAGCATCTCTTCGAGAAGCGAATCAATCTGGTCGTGGCGTCACTGGAAATCACTTTTATCCGTGAGCTGAACCTGTTCAGTAGCTATGAGATTCATAGCAAACTCCTGACCTGGGACGAAAAGTATATTTATTTCGAACATCGCCTGATGGTGAAAGGAAAGCTGTGTGGCCATGCACTGGTAAAAATGGCCGGTGTGCGCAAAGGTAAGCGCGCTCTGACACCTGAAATCTGTGAAGCCGTCGGTGCTGACTTTAATCAGGCAGTCGCTAAAGAAGCGATCACCCACTGGAGCGACATGACGCAGGCTAAGCGCGAGCTCTGAGAACGTCATGAAGCGTCAGAGAGTCTCACTCTGCCGGGGCATGGGTAAAGGAAAGTAAGTGCTCAGTCCGTCGCAGGATGGTTCATATACACTGAGTTCTAACAACCGACTACCGAGATGGAGAACTCTGATGAAGCCACTTTTTAAAGTTGCCGCGACCCTGGTACTTGCGGGTGTCGCCGGCTACGCTGCCGCCGACATTAAACCTTTTGAGGCTGTGGAATACCGAAAGGGTATTTTTAAAGCCGTTAAATGGCATTTCGGTGCTATGGGTGACATGGTCAAAGGTAAAGCTGAATTCGACAGCGAAGACTTCGCGCGCCGCGCAGATCTGCTTGCGGCATTAAGTCAGATGCCATGGGAAGGTTTCCGCCCAGGCACCTACGCCAGTGCCACATCAGCCTTACCTGTGATTGAAGACGAATGGGAAGACTTCACCGCAGCTGGTGATGCCTTCAGCGAAAAAGCAGCCGCCTTAGCGGTCGCCGCAAAAGGCGACGATATGAAAGCAATAAAGTCAGCCTTCGTAGCCACTGCCCGCACCTGTAAAGGCTGCCACGATGACTTCAAAGACTGATTAAAAGCGCCACCGCTCCGGCGGCCAGCGCCACAGAAAAAAGCCCGGCCCACACAGGCGCCCGGGCTTTTTTATTCACCGGCCCGTCAGCATACCGGCCCGGTTTTTTATTGCCTGTCACCATCCCCTGCAGCAAGCTTTCGTTTTTCGCGAACTGATGAAACAGTACTGCCAGAATATGCAGGCCAACGATGCCCAGAAGCACATTAAAGGAAATTTCGTGGAGCTCAGTGAGCAACAGGCTGGTGTCGTAACTCACCCACGAGAACAAAGGCCCTTCAAATAAGACATCGTCGGTGGCAAACAAACCAGAAATCACCTGAAAACCAACGAGCCCCAGCAAACCGATCACCGCCAGTGCGCCCAGCGGATTATGACTGAGGTAGTGCGACTCACGTCCTCTGAGAAGATCTCTCGCATACTTCAGTGTCGCTCTCGGCGACCGGATAAAGTGACTGAACCTGACGTAAGCAGGCCCAGCAAGGCCCCACAGCACACGAAAAATAATCAGTCCGAGTGCCGCCAGGCCGAAGGTCTGATGCCAGTCCATCCAGCCCTGTTCTACACTCAGCCAGGCGCCTGCCAGAGAAACCACCAGCCCCCAGTGGAAAATGCGGGTGAATATATCCCATACATGGGTTTTATCAGACATGACTCCTGCTCCATAGAAGTGAATGAGTGAAAAATGCTGACGACTTCAAATTTTTCACGAGTATTCTACGGCAGAGCTGACAGAACTAACGTACACGACTATAAATTATTGTCAGGCCTGAGAGACGCTGCTGTCCGAGCAAGAAAGAACTGACAATCTCTGCAATTCTCAAAGTGATCCAGGTGGCTCCGATGGTCACTGTTTGTAGGTTTGTGGTCTGGTAACTTAAGGTAATAAACACGCATCAGATACCGAAGGAGAATGGTATGACATGGATGATAACAGGTGCGGGTGGCCAGGTAGGCCAGTGCTTGCAGCAACAACTCAGAGAATCGCGACGCCGTATCATAGCGCTCAGTCACAATGCATTAGACATGACCAACGACAAGCTGATGACTCGCGTCCTTAACGCCAGCAAGCCACAAGTGGTCTTTAATTGCGCAGCCTACACTCATCTGGATAAAGCCGAGCAAGAGCCTGAACGCGCGTGGAGCGTAAACGCTCATGCACCTTCAGCGCTGGCGCGCTGGTGCAACGACAATGACGCCTGGTTGATTCATTTATCGTCAGACTATGTTTTTTCAGGCTGGATGGCTGACGCTTACTCCGAGAGTGCCTTACCCTGTCCTTTGTCTGAGTATGGACGAAGTAAACTGGCCGGAGAACAGGCCGTGATGGAAACCTGCGCAAAAGCCATTGTCATACGTACTGGCTGGCTATTCAGTCAGTTTGGAAAAAACCCACTCAACGATTTGTTAACCAACGCCCGTAAATCACACAAAGTAGACGTCGCCAGTGACGCCTATGTTTCTCCAACACCCGCGGTCGCACTAGCAGAAGTCATGGTGCAGATTGCCAACCTGGCCGAGCAAGGGCGCATTCCACGAGGTAGGTACCACTTTGCAGGCACTCCGACGGCAAGCACGTATCTTTTTGCAAGTGAGGCTCTGCGGCAGGCTCATAAGTTCGGATTGATCGATGAATACTGCTGCCTGGTACCTAAACCGATTAATCAGGCAGGCTCGCGAGCAACGAGGCCGCATAACTCCGCGTTGATATCGCAAAAATTACCTGAATTGGGAATTTATCCCCCCGACTGGCGCATCGAACTTTCAGCCAGCCTGGAAGCGATGAAGGCACGACAGGGCCTGGACGATTCCGAACTCTGTCAGGCCTTCGCCTCATAGACAACAAAGCTGTAGCTATATGGGTTAGGGCCCTCGGCGGCGAAGTCTTCGCGAGCGACTTCCTGCCAACGGCTCTTGTCGTATTCAGGGAAAAAAGCATCCCCTTGAACGTCTGCATGCACTTCGGTCAGATACAATCGATCCGTATAAGGCAGTGATAGCGCATAAATTTCTGCACCGCCCATGATCATAGCTTCATCCTGACCGTCGATCAGACATACGCTCTCCGCAAGCTCTTTTGCCGCTTCGACGCTGTTTACCACTTTCACGCCTTCGGGTTGGTAGTCGGCTTGACGGGTAATCACGATATTCGTACGTCCGGGGAGCGGCTTACCAATGCTCTCGTACGTCTTGCGCCCCATAATCACCGGCTTACCCATGGTGGTCTGCTTAAAATATTTCAGGTCGTTCGGCAAGTACCAGGGCAGTGAGTTATTGCGGCCAATCACACCATTTTCGGCAACCGCCACTATCATAGAGAGCTTCACAGAATAATCTCATCACTAAAAATTCAGCGACTATGATAACGATGCCGCACCATATTGTCAGGCGCAGCGCGCTACAAAATCAGGGACTCTGTCAGCGGCGAGAGGCCTCGAAAATAAATACCCCTGACATTCATCGCAGCCCAGTCCAGCCAGGCGCGATTGCGTTGTTTCATGCTCGACACCTTCGGCAATTACTTTAAGTTTGAGACTGTGAGCAAGATGAATCATTGAGCCTGCGATCGCATCATCGTCGCTGCTGGTTCCAACAGACTTAATGAAGTCGCGATCAATTTTGAGGTAATCAATGGGGAGCGTACGTAAATTCGCAAACGATGAATAGCCGGTGCCGAAGTCATCGATGGCGATAGCGATATTCTCAAATCGTAAGCGCGCGAGTGTGTCCGCTGTACGGTCGCTTCCTTCCATGATCATGGCCTCGGTAATTTCCAGCGTGAGATGTTTACCAGCCAGCCCAATTTCATCAAGAATACCGAGTATCTGATCGGCAAGATCGGGTTGAAAGAACTGTCGGGATGTCAGGTTCACCGAGACTCTGGCATCGTCGGGCATTAACCCGCCATCAAGCCACTGCCGGAACTGCTGGCAGGCACTTTCGAGCGCCCACATGCCGAATTTTTCGATCAGGCCGGTGGTTTCCAGCACCGGAATAAACTGCTCTGGAGGCACTTCGCCAAACACAGGGTGATTCCAACGCATCAGGGCCTCCACACCATATATTCGCTGCCCATCAATACTCATTTGCGGCTGATACTCCATGGATATCTGGCGATTATCCAGTGCATGATATATCGCTTTCTCAAGCCCTCCACGAATCCGATCTTCAGCGGATCGTGCGTTATAAATAACATAGCTGTTCTGACCTATCTGCTTCGCACCCGACAATACCTGCTCGGCATGCAGAATAAGGTTACCGGCATCGTGATCGGCTTCGCCTGCAAACGCGGCACCGATGCTGCCAGAAAGTTGTATTTTCTCTCCCTGAAAGATCACAGGGGCGTCGAGTTGTGCGCTGACCTTTTCACAGACCTGAATGAGATTACGCGTCTGGCGGAGGTTTTCGGCGATCAACGCAAAAGTGTTGCCACCAATCCGGGCAAGGGTGTCTGACTTGCGGGTGACGGAGCGCAGTCGCTGAGTCAGTTCAGCCAGTACGGCATCCCCGGCTGAATGACTGAACGATTCACTCAGCCTATGAAAATGGTCCAGATCCAGAATGACCAACCCCATCGGCTGCTTGCTACGCTTGTGTGCTTCCAGTGAATGCTCCAGGCGATCCTGAAACAAATAGCGGTTAGGCAACCCGGTAAGAGGGTCGAGATAACGATTCGAACGCAAAGAGCATTCACGGGTCTTGCGTGTTGCAGCAGTACGGATGGCGGGAATCAGCTCGGCGGGATTCGTCACCACTTCCTGAGCACCCAACTCCAGCAACCGCTCCATACGCATATCCGGAAAATTCAGAATCACGACCAGCGGAGCCTCCGGCAGGGCCTGCGTAGTGTAATCGAGAATCTGAGCCAACCGCTCACTGTAGGTCGATGCATGAAGCACAATGACGCCTTCCGACTCCATCCAGCTTTCGGCGAGTGATTTTCCGTCCTCACACAGATACACCCGAACGGCGCTTGGCAGAGCCGGTTCGGCATCATCAATGGAGTGCCAGAAAACGATTGGGGTTTCGAACTTAACGGGTTTAATAAAGGCCACTACAGAATCTCCCTGTGATGTATACAGAGAGTGTAGAAGGCCTCCCGGTATTAGCCCGGGAGAAACACAAAAGTCAGGCGTCAGTTCTCAGACGAAAAACAGCGACGAAAAACAGGCGCCTTGTCGCAGCAGAATATCAGACAGCCACCGGCGCCTTGATATGAGGGTGTGACTCGTAGCCTTCGATCACAAAGTCTTCAAACTTGTAATCGAAAATGCTTTCAGGCTTACGCTCGATTACCAGCTTTGGCAGCGGCAGCGGCTCGCGGCTTAACTGCAGATCTGTTTGCTCAAGATGGTTGGAATACAAGTGTACATCCCCTCCCGTCCAGACAAAGTCTCCCACTTCCAGATCACATTGCTGAGCCATCATATGCAGCAGAAGAGCGTAGCTGGCAATATTGAATGGGACACCCAAGAAGATGTCGGCGCTGCGCTGATAAAGCTGGCAGGAAAGTTTGCCATCAGCAACATAGAACTGGAAAAAAGCGTGGCAAGGCGGTAACGCCATATTTTCAATTTCACCAACATTCCAGGCGCTGACGATCAGGCGACGCGAGTCAGGATTGTTCTTAATCTGTTCGACGATCTGAGTAATCTGATCGACATGGCGACCATCCGCTGTTGGCCAGCTACGCCACTGCGAACCGTAAACCGGCCCAAGGTTCCCCTCGTCGTCAGCCCACTCATCCCAGATAGAAACGCCGTTCTCTTTCAGGTAGCTGATATTGGTATCGCCACTCAGAAACCAGAGCAGCTCATGAATAATGGAACGCAGGTGCAGTTTCTTAGTGGTGACCAGCGGAAAGCCTTCACTGAGATCAAAGCGCATCTGATATCCGAAACAGCTGTATGTACCCGTTCCTGTGCGGTCCTCTTTAAATACACCGTGTTCGCGCACGTGACGCATCAGATCGAGGTATTGTTTCATGCTTTCTTAGCTCCGCTGTTTGTGCCGTTACGGTAGGCCCAGACCAATAAAATCAGACCAAATACGATCATTGGCAGGCTCAACATCTGCCCGCGGGTCATCCATCCGAACATATCAAAGCCGATGTGCGCATCCGGCTCCCGGAAAAATTCAGCAATGGTACGGAAAACCCCATAACCAATCAGAAACATCGCACTGACCGCTTTCTGCGGACGCGGGCGCGACGAGTAAAACCAGAGAATAACAAACAGCATTAAGCCTTCCAAACCTGCCTGATAGAGCTGCGAGGGATGACGAGCAAACTCGTCGGCACGCGGAAATACCATCGCCCAAGGCACATGTTCAGGATCAGCAACACGCCCCCATAACTCACCACCAATGAAGTTACCAATGCGACCGAACATCAGCCCGAGGGGGACAAAAGGCGCACCGAAGTCGCCGACGTCAAAGAAGCTTTTTTTATGGATTTTACAGAAGATCAGAATAGCGGTCAGGACGCCTAACAGGCCGCCATGAAACGACATGCCCCCTTCCCAGACACGGACCAGCCAAAGCGGGTCTTCAAGAAACTGCGGGAAGTTATAAAACAGCACATAACCCATGCGCCCGCCAATCACGACCCCCATGGCACCGTAGAAAATAAGGTCCGAGACCTGCTGTGTGGTCCAGCCGCTACCGGGCTGTTTAGCGCGCCATGTTGCCAGCAGGTATGCCGACGCAAATGCAGCAAGATACATCAGGCCGTACCAATGTACTTTGATAAAACCGAGTTCGAACGCGACTGGATTGATATCCGGATAAGTCAGCATGGTACTTCCCTGACAGTAAAACAGTTAAAAGAAAATAAAGCGGATTCCGACGACGCAGAGTAACACAGCGAACAGCTTTTTCAGCAGCGCCGCATCCAGCTTGTGCGCCAGACGAGCCCCAATCTGAGCACAGGGTACACTGGTCAATGCAATACCAAGAACCGCAGGCCAGTAGACAAATCCAGTGGACCACTGCGGCAAGAGATCATTCCCGTGTCCCGCAATCATATTGGTGACAGCCCCGGTCAGTGCGATTGGGATACCGCATGCTGCCGACGTCGCCACAGCCTGACGCATACTGAAGCGCATCCATGACAAATAGGGGACAGTAAAGGTACCGCCGCCGATGCCAAACCAAGAGGAGCCAAAACCTACAACGCCACCAGCACTTATAAGGCCAGCAACAGAGGGGCGCTCTCCCTTGCCCGGAGGCTCCCAGCCAGTAAACATTTTCAGTGCCAGCAACAGCGCAAAGACGCCGATAATATTCTGCAATACCGGTCCGGGGACCTCACTGATCAAAGTGACACCCGCCACTGTGCCAAGAACGATTCCTGCGGCCATGCTGCGCACCAGCGACCAATCGATCGCGCCATTGCGATGGTGCTCACGTACCGAGCTAAGCGACGTAAATACGATGGTGGCCAGAGAGGTCGCCACGGCCATATGAGTGAGCACTTCAGCAGAAACACCCTGAGCTGCGAAACTGAAAATCAACACAGGAACAATTACCATGCCCCCGCCGATTCCAAACAGTCCGGCGAGGACGCCAGCAAACGCGCCTACCAGCAAATAAAGTATAAAGGTCATACAGATCTGTTCTTCTTCGTTGTCGCGGCATTATGAAGCATTCGCGCTTGGTGTACACTGCCGCTATGTGCTTAATCGTCCTCGACTGGCAACCCGGTCAACCGCAGTGGCTGCGTCTGAGCGCCAACCGCGATGAATTCTATAAACGTCCTGCGTTGCCAATGCATTCATGGGAAAGCATCCCCGGCCTCTATGCTGGCAAAGACCTTGAGCAAGGTGGCACCTGGCTGGGTGTCAGAGATACTGGCCGCTGGGCGGCATTGACCAACGTCCGAGCACCCGGCGCTGGCCCGGATAACCCGGAATCGCGTGGCGAGCTGGTGAAAGGTTTTATTGAATCCACCCTGTCTCCTCAGGGCTGGCTCGATAGCATCGACGGCGACGCGTATGCGCCGTTCAATTTACTCGCGGGCACTGCGAGCGAACTCTGGTATCTGAGTAATTATCCGACACGTCGGCTGGAGTTACTGCAGCCCGGCCGCCACAGCCTGAGTAATGCCCACCTTAATAGCCCGTGGCCCAAGGCTGAACTGGCAAAAGACCAGCTGGATCAGGCTCATAGCGATCTGGCGAACCTGCTGAGTCGACGCGAACCCTGGCCAGATGAGGTACTCCCTGCGACAGGCGTGCCGATTACCTGGGAGCGCCTGCTGTCCGCGCAGTTTATCATCGCACCCGGGTACGGCACCCGTTGCAGTACCGGTATTCTCGCTTCTGGAAACGACATCGATTTACAGGAAATTACCTGGGATGAACGCGGCCAGAAAACTGAAGAGAAAAGCTACAGATTAGCCATTAAAGACAGGTAGTCTGTCCGCGTTTGTTACAAACAAATACGCAAGAGTGAGAGCGAGTTCGAAAAGCACGTCCATACTTAAATTATGACGTGTATAAAACGCAAAACACCTAATAGCCACACCCACCGCGTACCTTTGATTGTCGGCGGCGTATGCGTGTTGCTGCTGTTTGCGGCTCTGGCTGCCAGCCTCCATACACGCCCTTTTATGCCGCCCAATGTTGCTCAAGAGCACATGGAGCACTGGCTGATCGAAGGCGCCCGTAAGGTCGCTGGTGAAGTCAGGCTCCGGCACATCCGCAACATGGAGCCCTTCTATCTCAAGCGCAAATACCAGCCCATCTGGCTGGACAGCTATCAACTGCGCCCGGAAGCACTGGAACTCATCGAATTACTCCGCGAAACCTCGGTCGACGACTGGCGCAACTATGGCTATTCGCTCGAAACCCTTGAGCGCGAGATGCGCAAGCTTACCAATCTGCCCGAGCAGGCGACTGCGATGGAAGTCTTACTCACAGACGCGTTCGTGACCTACGCAGAACAGGCTCTTAACAACGAGCTGATCCCTAACGCCGACGAAAACGATCACCCAACGATGCGCAGGGTCGTACTGTCGGGCGAAGACCGCATTACCGAAGAGCAGATCATCACTCTGCTGCATGAGTCTGTGCGCCAGAATAAACTGGATGAGCTACTGGCCGGTATGGCACCTCAGCACGACGGATACCGACGCCTGCGCGCCGAACTGAAACGCTATCGCGACATTGACCGCAGCGGCGGCTGGCGCCCGATTTCACACGAGCTGACGTTAAGTGCCGGCGAACGCCATCCTGATGTTCCTTACCTACGCTGGCTACTGGATCAATACGGCGATCTGCCTAAAGGGACTCTGGCCTGGTTCCTGGGGGATAAGAGCGAGAATACATTACGCGCCCCTGCACGGGAGAAAAGCCCCGACCTGAGCAAGCCGGAGTACCTGTTCGATGGACCAATCCGCACTGCCATCAGTAATTTTCAGGAACGCCACAAAATTGAAAGCACGGGTGAGCTGAATAAAGAAACCATCGACCGTCTGAATATTCCGCCCTATCAGACGGCCCAGCGCATCGCCCTGAACATGAAACGCTGGCGCCAGTTACCCAGCGATCTTGGCCATCGCCACATCATGGTCAACATGGCCGATTACTCGATGCGTCTGATGAATGGCGGCTCTCCTGAGCTTGAGATGAAAGTGATTATCGGCCGTCTTGATCGCCGTACGCCGGTCATGACTGACCTTATGCGTATTATTGAGATCGCCCCGACCTGGACCGTGCCTCCCCGCATTGCCAGCTCGTATCTGCTGCCCAAACTTAAGCGCAACCCTGACTATCTCAAGCAGAAAGGTTTCGATGTATTGCAGTGGCGCAACGGTTCAGCCGTACACGTAGCCGCTGACGAGATTAACTGGAAAAACTACAGTGGCCGCAACCTGCCTTACACCTTTGTGCAACGTCCGGGGAAACTGAATGCGCTCGGCAGAGTGAAATTCCTGTTCCCGAATGACCAGAGTATCTACCTGCACGATACATCCAGCCCTGAACTGTTCGCGAAAGATCAGCGAGCACTCAGCTCAGGTTGTGTCCGGGTAGAGAAGCCTCGCCTTCTGGCTGAGAAACTACTTCAGTCACAGGACGGCTGGCACCGCGGACGCATCGACGAAGCGATCGACCACAACCGCACCAGCCGTATCCGTATCAAAGACCCTGTCCCCGTGCACCTGATGTACTGGACGACCTGGGTCGACGACAACGGTAGCCTGCAAATCCGTGATGATGTTTATCAGCGCGACCTCATTGGTGGCACTGCTACCCACGCCAGCCTGTAACAACTACTTACACACTGGCGCGTATTTACGAAATACAGACGTGACACTCCTGTCGTGACGAACTTACTGATGAACTGGTTCAGATTTTTTCCGTTGGACTTTTGGCATACTGACCTTTCACTGTAATCCCAATGTAACAGGAGTCAGAACATGCTGGACCGTCGCCGTTTTCTGCAACAGTTTGCCGCTGTTTCTGCTGCAGGTATGACAGGCCTCAGTACTAATGCTTACGCCGCTTCAGAATCTGTTATTGATTCAAGCCCTGATCGTACTTTGAACCTGTACAACATTCACACAGGTGAAACGGTCAAAAGCACCTTCTGGTCTCAAGGACAGTTCATCGACAGCGAAATTGAAATGATCGACATGCTGGTTCGCGATTTCCGCGCGAATGACGTGATATCCATGGATCGCAAGCTGTATCAGGATCTGTACGAACTACAAACCCGCCTCTCACCCAACAAGCCGATGTATATCATCTCTGGCTACCGCTCGCCTAAAACCAATGCAGCTTTGCGCAATGGTTCTTCTGGTGTTGCGAAGAAGAGTCTGCACATGCAAGGTCGCGCCATTGATTTACGTATACCAGGCGTGTCCCACAAAGAACTGCATCGTGCAGCGTTAGAATTGAGAAGTGGCGGTGTTGGTTATTATCCAGAAAGCGGTTTTGTTCATTTGGATACCGGGCGGGTTCGTCGCTGGCAGGGGTAACCCTTGCCGAAAGAATCTTAGTTCAGGCCGACATTCGGGCCGATAATGCGTCCGAAACCGGCCTTCTCAAGCATCAACTGCAAGGTTGATGCGATGACTTCACCACTCTCCATAGTAATAACTTCTTCGAGTAGCTTTTCTGCCCATTCCCGGCTGATACCACGCAGTACCGACTTCACTTTCGGCAAGTTCGTCGCGTTCATAGACAGGCAGTCATAGCCCATTGCCATCAGCAGAACAGCGCCCATAGGGTTACCCGCCAACTCACCACAGACACTGACCGGTTTACCTTCCGCTTTGGCATCATCGACAATACGCTTCAGCGCCTGAAGCACACCGGGGTGAAACGCCTGATAGAGATCAGCAACACGAGGATTGTTGCGATCAACCGCAAGCAGGTACTGCGTCAGGTCGTTACTGCCGACCGACAGGAAATCGACCCGCTGAGCCAGATCCTTGATCTGATACACCGCCGCCGGGACTTCTACCATCACGCCGACTTCTGGCATCTCGACCTTAAACCCTTCTTCAAGGGTTTCGACATGCGCACGGTAAATCAGATGCAGCGCGGTATCCACCTCAGCCACATTACTGATCATAGGTAGCATAATGCGCAGATTGTTCAGGCCTTCACTGGCCTTCATCATGGCGCGTACCTGCACCAGGAAAATCTCAGGATGATCGAGGGTGACGCGAATGCCACGCCAGCCCAGAAACGGATTCGCTTCGTTAATCGGGAAATACGTAAGCGCCTTATCCCCGCCAATATCCAGCGTACGCATGGTCACCGGGTCGGGGCTGAAGGTCTCCAGCTGCTCGCGATAGATTTCCTGCTGCTCGCTTTCTGAAGGAAAACGATCCTTCATCATAAACGGGACTTCGGTGCGGTAAAGGCCCACACCTTCGGCGCCCCGGTCACGGCTGCGTAAAGCATCCGTAATCAGGCCGGTGTTTACCCACAGCGGAATCCGGTGGCCGTCGAGTGTTTCAGCAGGTTGATGCAAAAGCCCTTCAAGATCTTCGGCAAGGGCCTGCTCTTCTTCATAAATCGCATAGTACTGCTCACGCAGCTCATCACTCGGATTCGAGAACAAGAGGCCGCGATACCCATCAACAATCAGGTCTTTGCCGTCCAGCTGAGCGTGCGGTAAATCCACCGCGCCCATGACGGTTGGAATGCCCATGGCGCGCGCCAGAATGGCCACATGAGAGTTGGAAGAGCCTTTCACCGACACCATGGCGCGCAGCTTGTCAGTCGGCACTTCACCCAACATAGCTGGCGTCAGTTCTTCACTGACCAGAATGGTATCGTCGGGGTAATCATCAGGGCGGGAGGTCGCTTCGTTACCCTGCAAGTGCGCAAGGATGCGCGTGCCCAGATCAAGAATGTCTGTGGCGCGCTCACGCAGGTAGGCGTCTTCCATCATCTGGAAGTGCCCCACATATTCCATCACAACCTGACGCAAAGCACCCTGCGCCCAGTTACCTTTGTTGATCGCAATTTTAACTTCAGCACCAAGCGCATTGTCGTCCAACATGTTCAGGTACACATCGAACAGTGCCATCTCTTCAGGGCGTAATTCGCCTTTGAGCTTGCCGCCCAGTGAACGTATCTCTTCCCGCGCGGCTTCTAATGCCAGATCAAAGCGCTCAAGTTCGGTATCGAGCGACTCAGGCTCACGGTCAACAACGCCTGAAAGGTCGGCTGCAGGAGAAATAACCACACCTGTACCGAGACCAACGCCCGGAGCACCCGGAGCACCAGTAAAGCGCGTACTCTTTTTGGGTTCAGTGGCTGTCTGAGGAATATGCAGAATATTGCCGGTCGCTTCGGCATGCGCAATAACGCCGGCCAACTGCGCCGACATAGTGACCAGAAAGGCTTCTTCACCCGCATCAAACTGGCGGCTGTCGCGCTGCTGCACCACCATCACACCCAATAGGCGTTTATGGTGAATGATCGGTACACCCAGGAAAGACAAAAAAGGATCTTCCCCAGTTTCTGATAAGTACTGAAAGCGGGGGTGCTCGGGAGCATTATCGATATTCAGAGGTTCTTCGCGGGTGCCGACCAGGCCGACAAGGCCCTGTGAGCCAGCAAGACTGACCTTACCCACAGCATCCTGACGCAGACCTTCGGTCGCCATCAGGACATAGCGTTTTTCGTCTGGTTCATACAGATATACTGAGCATACCTCGGTCTGCATCGCCTCGCGAATCCGGGCAACCACTACCTTGAGCGCCTCACTCAGTTCAGTAACTGAGCTGACCTCCTGTACGATACGTCTCAGTATATCGAGCATGCTTTCTTTTCTGGCCTCGCTATTAGGCTCAGTTTATCTCATTCGTTGTTATTATCTTCCGGACTCAACCGGACTTACGTTGCAACCTTGCAATACGCGGTGCCAGCTCCGCCAGTGCGCGCCGGTATACATCGCGCTTAAAGGCCACGACTTCACCCAGAGGGAACCAATAACTTACCCAGTTCCACCCATCAAATTCTGGGTTGCCCGTCGCTGAGAGGTTAATCTCTGATTCTTCTGCCAGCAACTTCAGCAAGTACCACTTCTGTTTCTGCCCAACACACACAGGGCGCTTGTCGCGTCTTACCATCCGCTTTGGCAGGCGGTAGCGCAGCCAACCGCGGGTCGAACCGATGATCTGTACGTGCTCGGGTAAAAGACCGACTTCTTCCTGAAGTTCACGATACAGTGCTTTCTCCGGTGACTCTCCGCGCTTTATTCCCCCCTGTGGGAATTGCCAGGCATTCTGACCAATCCGACGGGCCCACAGCACCTGCCCCATTGCATTGCAGATGATGATGCCGACGTTCGGACGATACCCATGCTCGTCTATCACAATGCCATCCAACTCTATCTATTCACTCAACCTTGCCGATTTTATCGCAAAGATCAAGGGTGCACGTCGGTGCGTAAAACATAATAAGGAAAGTATGGCTTGTTCCCGCTAGAATAGCGATCTGTTTCTGATTCATCTGCCAATACAGGGCCGGTTACCGTGGCATTAGCAATTTTCGATCTCGACCATACGCTTCTTTCAGGCGACAGCGACCACGCCTGGGGCCAGTTTCTCGTTGACCGCGGTCTGGTTGACCCCGAAGTCCACCAGCGCCGCAATGATCATTTTTACGAACAGTACAAAGCGGGCAGTCTGGATATTCATGAGTATCTCGAATTTGCGATGCGTCCTCTGACTGAATATGACGCCGATCACATGCACGCAGAACGGGATATATTCCTCAACGACCGTATTGAGCCACTGGTCAGCCAGAAAGCCAGAAACCTGATCCGCCACCACGAAGAGCGCGGAGATACCCTGCTGATCATCACAGCCACTAACGGCTTTGTGACGTACCCGATCGCTGAGCGCCTGGGCATTGCACACATTATTGCCCCGCATCCGGAGGTCATTGATGGACGCTATACCGGTAAAACCGTCGGTATACCTAGCTTTCAGGATGGCAAAGTAACCCGCCTGAAAAGTTGGATGGAAGAGCACCAGCACGATATGCAAGGCAGCTACTTCTACAGTGACTCACACAACGACCTGCCACTTCTGCGCCTGGTCGATCATCCGGTGGCTGTCGACCCTGATCCAACACTTCAGGCGGAAGCGGAAGCCAACGGCTGGCCAGTGATCAGCCTGCGAATAGACTGAGATCACCATAAGAAGACTGAATCAATGAAGCGCATTGCCTCCGTTCTGCTTGGATCACTGATGCTCCTTTCTGCTTGCTCTGACAGCGAGCACAGCAAGCCTATGAGCAGAGAAGTTTCAAGCCTGCCAGAACCAGAGAGCCTCGCGGTTGATGAAGCCTATCCCGAACGCCTGATTAACATCGCCTATGCTCAACTCTCAAAATCGGTAGAAGCCGCACAGGCATTGCAGTCCAGCGCAGCAGCACTGCGTAAGAACGCAACGCCTGAGCGTCTCGAAGAGGCCAGGGGCCACTGGCGCGCCAGTTACTCTGCTTATCTTTCATCGCTCGCGGCCTCAGATATTCCTGTGCGCGAGCCCAGCGAATGGTTTGCTGCGAAGCTGACACGAAGACACCTGGCTCAACAGATCAACAGCTGGCCTATTGAACCGGGTTACATTGATTACCTTGAGGGCTATCCCTTTACCGGGATCGTTAATGACACGACTCTGGTCATCGACAGAGATTCATTGCTGGCGCAGCACCAGTTTTCCGATGCGACGTACGTCAGTGTGGGATACCACGCGATTGAGTTCATTCTCTGGGGAGAACATGGCCAGCGACCTGCGTCTGATTTCGACAGCACTGCTGCAAAACCTGAAGAGGACGATAGCAGCCCAGTGGCTCATCAGCAGCGTCGCGGAGATTATCTGGCGACACTCACCGATATACTGATTGCTGACCTTCAGCGGCTACAAATGCGCTGGGCGCCATCACCGGAGGCCCAGGGTTATTATGCTCAACTGCTGTCTGCCGCGACCCCGACAGAAACACTGCAAGCCAGCCTACTGACAGTCAACCGCATCATCGAACAGGACCTGCTTCCGAATTACCTGACGGACACTGGCAGCAGTCCTTTCAGTGGTGGTACACCTGTCGACGTAGAAGCCATTATGCGCGGTATTCGTCAGGTATTAATCTCTGAAGACGGGGCGAGTGGGCTTCAACCTTTACTGACAGCGCGCAAGCAGGAAAAAGATCTTACTCTACTGGCCGAAGTTATCACTCTGACCAGCGCCGATACAGCCTGCATTGCGGGTTGGCAAACGGCTGTGTCTTACCTCGAAGGTCAATCTGCGTGCCGCCAGCAGATGCTGGATTTACTGATCACACTGAAACAGATCAACGATCAGCTCGGGTTGCAGATTCCCGCGAGTAGCTGACAGCTCTCAGCGCGTTGGCAATACGCGAGCAAACACCGCTTTCAGATAACGGGTCTCCGGAATAGCAGGCAGCACCGGATGATCTGCCCCTTGAGAGCCCACGTGCTGAATCAGCACTTCACGATCCAGCTCTCGCCCAAGAACCCGCAGAATATCGGGCAAGCGATCATCCGCCAGATGCATAGAGCATGAACCCGCGACGATCATGCCATCTCTATTTAACAACCTCATCGCGATCTGATTAATACGCTTGTAAGCCTGCTCCCCGGCTTTTACATCTTTGCGACGAGGAATAAACGCTGGAGGATCGACCACGACGATATCAAACCGCTCACCGCTATCACGCAGCTGTTTGAGAGCGGCAAAGGCATCCCCTTCCCAGCAATGCATCTTGTCTTCTACGCCGTTCAGTGCGGCATTCTCTTCGACCCAATCCAGCGCCTGCGCTGAAGCGTCAACGCAATGCACTTCGCTGGCGCCATGATTGGCAGCCTGCACGCCCCAACCTCCGACATAACTGAATACGTCAAGCACACGCTTACCTTTAACCAGGCGATTAAGTTGCGCGCGATTTTCACGGTGATCATAAAACCAACCGGTTTTCTGACCATGAATGACTGGCGCCATAAAGCGGGTCTCGTTTTCAATCAGCGGGGCACAGTCGTCTTCGAGCTGACCATGAACAATATCGACGTACTCGTCGAGACCTTCAACCGCGCGCAGCTTACCGTCATTCTTCAGTACGATGGTCGCCGGCGACGCCACTTTATGAACCGCATCGATAATGTCATCGCGCAGCATCTCCATTGCAACGCTGGAGATCTGAATCACGGCGACATCACCAAAGCGATCAATAACAAGGCCCGGCAGACCGTCACTGTCACCATACACCCAGCGATAACACTGATGAGGGTACCAAAGCTCGCGACTGCTCATAGCCACCTGAAGTCGGTGAACAATCAGCGAAGCATCCAGTAACTGAGACGGGCTGCGACTGATAAGACGACCGCAAATTAATTGATCGGGATTCATCACGGCAACGCCGAGTGGCTTACCACTTGCCGCCTCGATCACCACCTGTTCGCCTGCCGCTATATTTTTCAGCGGTGTCTGTACGGTATCCACTTCATTGCTGTACACCCAAAGGTGACCAGACTTCAGACGACGTTCCGTCTTTGGCTTCAGGCGCAGAGAAGTAAGCATGAAACAGGCTCCGGTATAAGTAGAGAGGTAAAAGGAATGATCAACAGAGCGCGGCAGTATACGCGAAAAGCCCCGGCGCATCATACGATTCACCGGGGCTTAAGAGGTGCTGCTCTTCGCAGTTACAGCTGACTATGCAGCGTAAAACTCAGTAGGTCATTACAACCTTCACCGCATCCGTTACCGCTGATGAGTCCACAAAACCAATCGCTTTCGGATCAGCTGCAACGGCATCAATCACGGCAGCATCACTATCAAGAGATTTAGGCGGTACGCCTTTGCCTGTGAAGATCAGACGCGACCAATGCGACTTCATCTGAGGCTCGGACTTACCGACCGCAGCGCCCAGAAATTGCTGACGAACGTCCGACCCTTCTTTCTGGTCCAGAGGTTCTGCCTGCATATCGTTTGGAAACTTCGAGCTTTTGCCGAGATAAATTTTCTTAATATCAGCGTCTGAAATTCCAGCTTCATTTGATGGATGAACAATCACTGAAATTTCTGCGATGCTGGCGACAGAAAACAATGAGAGCAACACTGTGCTGAATACAACGCGTACACTTTTTACGATATTCATTAAATTGCTCCTCTATTAAAACATCAGGTCGACGCCGACACGTACGAGTGCTGGTGAAAACTCACGCTCGCCGGTGCCATCTTCAGGCTTTTGAGTGACATCATCCTGGGTATATTCGAACTTCAAGGCCGCCGCTGGGTGGTAGTCATACCGCAAGCTCACTGTCACCGCCGAAGACTCTTCGCCGGCACGGTAAATATCGGGAATCGCTCCAACCAATTGCTCGATGCCAGCCGCAGAGACATCATTAGTGGCGCCAGCAGCCGCAGCATTCATTGTGGCCTCGATGTTTTTGTCAGTCAGTACATCAATGGTGTCGTCATTGTTCAATGAGCTGTAATTTGCATACGTCAGACCCAATGTATAGGCATCCCAGCGGTAGCCGGTAAACACGTACCAGGCCTGTCGGTCACTCGAGGTCGGTGAGTCATCAATCATGATGCTGGCATACTCTGCCGCGGCGACCCAGGTTCCCCAGTCCCCCGACAGTCCGGCGCCCAGATAAGTCACTTCGTCTTCATCGACCGTCAACAGATCCAGTTCATCATCAGTCAGCGCCAGAGCAGGATTGATGGCTGCAAGCGTCTGGCCTATGCCATTACCGACGTCGTTGTAAGCAGAAATAGTCAGCTCTGATACGGTGTAAGTCAGGTGGAAAGTCAGCGCATCGTAGGTGAGATCCCAGAACAGACCGACTTGATTTTCATTGTCGATATCCAGATCTGTTTCACCAAAGTTCGTGGTCTGGCTTGTTGTACCAAATAAGAAATTCAAGCGTGAGGTAAAGTCGCCCAGATCCGTCAGGTGCTCGAACATCACACCATCAGTGTTCTCCAGGCCACCGAGGTTATACACCTCAGGAGGAGGCGTTACCCAGGAATAGGCATAGCCTACTTTCTGAAAATCAGAATACAGGAAGAATGGCACGCGCTGGCGGCCCATTTTGACACTCCACTCATCACTGATCTGATACTTAAGAAATGCCCAGCTCAGTTCTGCATCATAATCACTGCGCCCTTCTGCTGTGAGCTGAGCGGTCGCAGTCAGACCATCGCCAAGATCTGATGCGAACTGCAGACCAAACTGAGTGTCGTACTGGAAGTTACCGGTCTCACCGTACCCCCGGTAAAGCTCACCCGGAATTTCTTTGTTATCCAGAACGTTGCCATAGTAAAAAGATGCAAAACCGTTAATTCTCAGGTCACTGGCTGAGGCCGTGCTTGCAACCGCGGCAGCCAGAACTGTCAGGCCGCTTTTGCTCAGAGTGTGTAATTTCATTGGGTTACTCCGTATTCATCGTCCTCTAACCTTAGACCCTAAAACATGTCCCGCCAGGAATGATTCCTTCAACAACCTGACTTATATGACACCATTCAATAAATCGCACTAACGCCGGATAAGGCCTCTCAATTTTCTCGCCTGTCGCTGGCTGATCGGTATTTTCGTGTCTATTGTTTATTGACAGATTTAAACAAAGGTAAGCAGTCATGACCTGGTTCAGCCGACTTAGCGTGTTCCACAAAATTATGCTCATACTTGGGGTTTACGCGGTTTCCAGTGCAATCAACTTTACGATTGGCATCAAGGGCGTTAACGACACCAAGAGTTACATCGTTAACCTTGAAGAACGTATTTACGAATCCGTACAGCTGGCCACCCAAAACAGCTTTCTGTTGCAGCGTGCTGATGAAATGTTCACACAGTCGGTCACCGCCGGTGATCCTGAGATGCAAACATTAGGCGAGGAAACGGTTGGGAATCTTCTCAGCAATATCGACCGCTTACTCACCATCGACGCAGCCAATAAAGACATACTCAGCCAGATTAAAGTCAGTGCTGCAGAGTATCTCAGCGTATCCAGCAAACTGCTGAATAACCTGCTCAGCGATAACCCGGATTTCTCACAACTGCAAAGTTTCGGCTCGCAAAAATCCGATCTTCTGAGCGAGACCAATGCGCTGTTGAAGCAACACAAAGCAAACGTTGATATACAGTTCTCATCTGCAATAGATGGCGCGCTGTCGAGCAGCTCCCATACTCTGAACATGGTGACAGTGACCAATGTCGCATTTCTGATTTTGCTCAGCGTGTTGATTTTCTACATAGGTCGCCTGTTCAGTAATACGGTTAATTCAATGAAGAATTCTCTGGCCGGGCTGGCCGACGGCAGTGGTGACCTGAATACACGCCTGAAGGTTCAGACCGAAGACGAGCTGGGTGTCATGACCCGTAATTTCAATGCTTTCATGGATCGGCTGAATGACATCATACGCAAGGTCAAAGAGGTGGCTCCCGAGGTTGGCGATGCTGCCAATGCCATGAGTGGCAGCACAAACCACGTGCGCTCTGTCACCGAAAATATGAGCCATAAGGCTTCCGAGGCGACCTATGCTATGAATGAAATGGCGAAATCGATTGAGGAGGTCAGTCAGTCTGCCAGCGAAGCCAGTGGCGTGATGCAGGAGACCCGGGACGAGTCTGCCGAAAGCCTTAAGATCGTCGAGTCAACCATCAACAATTCACGCGAACTTAACTCGCAGATACTGGAAGCTTCTGAGAGAGTGGAACGACTGGTACGCGACACCGGCGATGTATCGACGATTCTTGATGTAATCTCTGCCATTGCCGAGCAAACAAACCTGCTGGCACTTAATGCTGCGATCGAAGCCGCACGTGCAGGCGAACAAGGGCGTGGCTTTGCAGTGGTAGCTGACGAGGTACGGGCACTCGCCTCAAGAACAGCCTCTGCGACGACGGAGATCCGTGATGTACTCGATCGTCTTGAATCTGCCGCCAATGAAACCGTTCAGTCAATGACCCTGGCGAAGACACAATCAGAACAGAATGAACAGAACGCCGAACAGACGGGCAAGCACATTTCGCAGATTAAGAGCCGGGTAGAAAGCGTGAGTTCGATGGGGCTGACGATCGCCGCAGCGACCGAAGAACAAACGGCTGTCGTAAGAGACACTCATACAAGTATCAGTGCCATGAACGACACCGTGAGCGAGATTCAGCGGTCATTCACTGAGCTTGCCCGCCTTGCGGAAAACCTTCAGGGCGCCGCCGGACACTTACAGGACTCGACGTCCAAGTTCCGCATCTGATCTGAAGTCGGTGGTGAAGATACGATCAAACGCACATTGATTACAAAATAATAAACACCTGTGCCGAGTAGTGACTAAACTTATGTCACTACTCGACGGTTCCGATTTCGGCAGGCAGCCATGGCTCACCCCCTAACAGATCAACAGATAAGCGACATTATGCAGGGCATCCGCGTGCCACCGCAGCCGCAGGTGTTGGTTGACCTACAGATGGAACAGATGTGCCCTGACCCGGACCCACTCAGCATCGCTAAACTGATCAGTCAGGATGTCGGCCTCACAGGTGCCATTCTTAAGGTCGTTAACTCAGCGGCTTATAGCCTGAGTTCACCAAGCACCTCCGTCGAGCACGCTGTGAACCTGATCGGCATCGACAGCGTCATCAACGTGATCAACGGTCTCGCTATCCGCAGCGAACTCAGTGATGCCAATATATTGCAGCTTAACCGCTTCTGGGATACCGCCACTGACATTGCAAACATCTCTGTTGATATCGCCCGCACCATCAATTTTGAACCTACTGACTGGGCCTATATGCTAGGGCTGTTCCACAACTGTGGCATTCCACTCATGATGATGAGGTTTGATAACTACTTTGACGTTATGGAAGAGTCATACGCGCACCCCGACAGACGTGTCGTTGATACCGAGAATGCCATCCTCAACACTAATCACGCAGTGATAGGGTATTACACGGCCAAATCATGGCGAGTGCCTAAACCCATCTGCGACGTCATTGCCGAGCACCATAACGCAACTCATTACTTCCGCCCGGAGAACACCAGCGACGATGAGCGCAAAACCCTATTAGGGATTCTGAAGCTGGCCGAACACATCTGCGGCAACTACCGCATTCTTGGGCAACAGGAAGAAGACCTGGAGTGGCAGGCATCAGGAAGCGAAATTCTTGCTCACCTCGGCCTTGGAGATTACGACGTCGAACAGCTGTCGCTCGCTTATGATGAAAGCGGTGTAGGCGCCCAGAACTATTGAAACGCCCAGAACTACTGAGGCAGCACGAGCAGCTTACTGTAACCCCATGGCTTTCATAACGACGTGCTGCTTCACTGGCATCACTTTATCGAACAGGCGCATTCCCTCGTTGCGCAACAAGCGGACCAGCGGCTGGTCAGACGCAAACAGACGCTTAAAGCCTTCCATTGCTGCCATGGTCGCCAGATTATCGGCCTGGCGGCGACGTTGATACCGGGCCAGTACCGCATCAGTGCCCGGAGACAGCCCTTTATCAAACGCTCTAAGAATCTCTTCAGATAAGACCTGAGCGTCTTTAAAGCCAAGATTCACGCCCTGACCAGCTAACGGGTGAATCGTATGTGCTGCATCACCCGCGACAACCACGCCGGCTTCGTAATACTGGGATGCGTGACGCTGACGCAATGGGAAGCGCTGTCGGCGTGATACTTCTGTGACTTGCCCCAACTTACCTTCAAAGGCATCTGTAAGCGCAGCGCAGAAGTCTTTATCGGACATCGCCAGCACCCTGTCTGCTTCTTCTGGCAATGTCGACCAGACGATAGAGGCAAGATGATCATCTGAATGCAACGGCAGAAACGCGAGCGGTCCTTCCGGACGGAAGCGTTGCCAGGCGGTCTGAGCAACGCTCTGCTCTGTACGCACAGTCGCGACGATCGCATGGTGACCATAATCCCATTCGCGGGTACTCATTCCAGCCATCTGACGCACGTTAGATAACGCACCATCCGCACCAACGAGTAGCCGTGTTGTAAGGATATTGCCATTCGCCAGAGTCACCGGAACCCAACCACCTTCATCTGGATTGTCGAAACTCTGTACTGCGGTCTGAAGACGTTCAATTGAGCGGGCAGACTCCGTGACTTGATTCAATGCTGCCAGCGTCTGGCGATTTTCAACAATATGTCCCAGCGCCGGAACGTGCAGGTCGGTCGCATTAAAGGTGACAGAGCCCGTCCCCTCTGCGTCCCAGACGTGCATGCGGGTATAACCGCTCAACACGTGATGCGGAATGCACTCCCAGGCACCAACATCTGTCAGGAACGCCTGCGACTGAGCGGTCAGTGCACTGACTCTCAGATCATAATCATGAACACCACTGCATTCACCAGCGGTTACTGGCTCAGATGGGTCTATCAAAGCAATACGGATATCATCAGCGCCCTTACTCAGAGCCGCGGCAATGGCTTGTCCAACCAGCCCCGCACCTACAATGGCAACATCAAACTGCATAGCAACTTACCCCAGTTTCGCGGCTGTATGACCCAGCCCCATAGCATGACGAGCAAATAAACGGCGGGCGACCGGTACAGCCGCCATCGTCAACAGACCGGCATCGCGAAGAAAAGCGATACCTGGTGCTTTACTGCCAAATATTCGCGGCAGAAGGTCGCTGGCGGTAATGGTGTTGCGCTGATCCGCCGACTGCTGTTGCAGGTAAGCCTCTAACACCTCGAGGCTACCAACATCCTGCCCCTTAAGAGCGGCCCGGTTCAGGTGTTCTGCGAGCACGGCGGCATCCCGTAACGTCAGGTTGAAACCCTGACCGGCGACCGGATGAAGACTGTGTGCAGCGTTACCCAGTAAGACCAGTGAGCGCCTGACCTGCTCGGAGGATTGCACCAGCGCCAGAGGGTAAGTCAGCCGTTCACCAATGGCGGATATCTTACCAACACGGTAACCGATACGGGCCTGCAACCGCTCAATCAGAACGTCGTCAGTCTGCGCCAGAACCTCATCAATTTCATCATCGTTAAGTGTCCAGACCACGGCATATTCGTCTTTGTTTAATGGCAAAAACGCAATAGGCCCATCACTGCTGAAGCGTTCATACGCCCAATGCTCATGCGGTTTGTCACATTTCACTTGAGTAACCAGTGCCTGTGCGCCGTACTCTTTACGACTTTGTTCAATACCCAGCTGACGCGGCAGAGGGGAGCGCCCACCATCGGCCATAATCAGAAGCTTTGTAGTCAACGTGTGCCCATCATCCAGCTTCAGTTCGGCACCTTCTGCCGTCATACGGACATGTTCCGCACTGTTCGGAGCCATCACTTTCAGGCTTTCTGAGGCACTCAGCCCAGACAACAGACCTTGCCCAAGACGATGGTTCTCAATGATATAACCGAGCGCTTCGGTGTTCTGTTCATCCGCATGCAATTGCGCCTGACCAAAGCGACCCTCATCACTGACCTGAATATGATCAATAGGACAGGCGTAGGGGGCGATGCTACTCCAGATATCTAACTCTTCGAGTATCTGCCGTGTTCCCCACGAGAGTGCCGTTGCCCGGCCATCGAATGATGGGGGCCGGTCACTGTGGTCGTTATCCCAGCTAAGCGGCTGACGATCTATCAGCGCGATACTCAGACCGGCGGCGCGCGCAGGCGCGAGCAGGTGAACCAGACTGGCTCCCGCCATACCAGCACCAAGAATCGTAATATCTGCGTTCAGTTTTTCTGCGGTCATGGCCTCAGGCACTCATCAAGGCTTCAATATCTGCGATCTCTTTAACGACATCTTTGGTCAGAACATCGCAACCGTCTTTGGTCACCACGACATCATCTTCGATACGGATGCCGATACCCCGCCACTTCTCATCAACAGACTCATCGTCCGGCGCGACATAAATACCTGGTTCAATGGTCAGTACCATGCCCGGGGCCAACGTTCGCCATTCGCCATCAACGCGATATTCGCCAACGTCGTGCACATCCATGCCAAGCCAGTGCCCGGTCTTATGCATGTAGAACTGGCGGTACGCGAGGGATTCAATCAACTCATCGACCTCACCACTCAACAGTCCAAGCTCTACCAGCCCCGCCGTCAGAACCTTAACTGCAGCCTCATGAGGTTGGTTCCAGTGGTTACCGGGCTTCGTCGCCTCAATCGCTGCGTACTGTGCATCAAGCACCAGTTGATACAGCGCCCGCTGTGGCTCACTGAAACGGCCGTTGGATGGAAAAGTACGGGTGATATCAGAGGCGTAATAGTCCAGCTCACAACCGGCATCAATAAGTACCAGTTCACCGTCCTCAATGACGTCGTCATTGCGCGTGTAATGGAGAATACAGCCGTTATCGCCAGAACCCACAATCGAGGGATAGGCAGGCCAGCGACTGCCTGCCGCCATAAAGATCTGCATCATCTCAGCTTCAAGTTGGTATTCACGCATCCCCGGGCGCACGGTCTGCATCGCGCGGGTATGTGCTTCGGCACTGATTTCAGCCGCATGACGCATAACAGCGACCTCGGCGTCCGATTTAATCACACGCTGCTCATGCAGCAGATGATCCAGCGCACTGAATTCGTGAGGAGGCGTTGCACCGCTTCGCACCTGCGCACGAATATGATTGACCCATTGCATCAGCTGCCGGTCGAACTCAGGGCTCGTCCCCAGGTTCGCATAAATACGATCACAGCCTTCGATCAGCCCCGGAAGAATGTCGTCAATATCCGTCACCGGGAATGCATCGTCACAGCCTAGAACCTCAGGCGCCGCTTCCGGGCCAACACGACGTCCGGTCCAGATTTCCTGCTCTTTGATTTTTTCCTGACAGAACATCACGTATTCGCCATGTTCACGCCCTGGAATAAGCACCAGCACCGAATGCTCTTCATCAAAGCCACTCAGATAATAGAAATCGCTGTCCTGGCGGAAAGGATGTTCAACATCACGGTTGCGCACGGTGACGGGCGCAGAAGCCAGAATCGCGATGCTGTTCGGGCTCATTTTCTCCATTAACGCCTTACGACGTTTTGCATACTCGGCAGAATCCAGCTTGATCATAGTGATCTCTCTCAGCATCTTGTGTGCGTTGCTATCGTGAATATCCAGATTGATTTTCTGTCTCGCAAATCAGTGCAGTGTTTTCTGGGTGGCACCTGCAGGCGGCTGCTGGGGTTGGTTGTACGCATAAAACACTGTCAAAGCTGCAACACGGGCGTGTTCTGCCAGTTCATTCAGCAGCTGTACGTTTTCAGGGTCGTTAACGTCGTCAACCTGCGCCTGTGAGAAGGCGTCCAGGTCCTGCAGTACTTCCATCACATCTTTATCAGGGCGCCCGGTAATTTTGCCAGAAGCCCCCAGGCCATCAAGGAAACCCTTGCTCCACTGTGCCAGGCATTCAACCTGCTCATCGACGTCCGCTTCTTCATCGTCGGGCAGCAGAACCTGATACGCCATATCTTCAGCGCCAAGGGTGTCGACAACGTCTGCGTAGAACCCAACAAGTAGGGGGCGCAGCCCTTCCGAAACCTCTTCAATCTCAAGGTAATCGGCAGCTTCCTGAAGCCAGTTGTCAGTCGTAAGGCGAGCACCTGCAGAGAGAAAACCCGTTAACCAGCCATGCAATGCCGACGGCGATTGAAAGCATTTATCGTCTTCCCACTGGTCGGCGAGTTCGGGATAATTCAGTGCCATAAGAACCTCAGAAACAGTTTATGGTCAGATTGTACCACTTGGGGCGACCTGAGTAAGAAGATGCGTCCCAAAACCGGGGCCGCACGTTGACCATTTGCCCGACTGCCTCTTATAGTACCCACTATCTGGCAGCCCTGTGCCCGACAATAAATAAGGTGACGGACCGCGATGCAAGAGGCCGAGATTCAAGCACTACTACAGAAGATCGAGAAACTGCTCGATATTCATGAAGATCTGCGCGAGCAGAATAAGGGCATGCGCAATGCCGAAGCCGCCTGGCAGGCAGAGCGTGCGAAGCTGATTCAACAGAATGAAATCGCGCGCCGCAAAGTCTCTGAAATGATCACCCGCCTGCAGACTCTGGAGCGTAACAGTGGCTAAGACCCCAAATACCGTATCCCTGACTATCATGGAGCGCGAATATCGCATCAACTGCCCAGAAGGTGCTGAGAGCGAACTGCGCGAGGCTGCGAATTATCTGAACGACAAGATGCACGAAATTCGTGAGGCCAGTTCGAAAGCCGGCAAGGTATTAGGCGCTGACCGCATCGCTGTCATTGCAGCCTTAAACATCACTCACCAGCTGCGCGAAGCAGAGAACGGCCAGGTGCAGGTTAACAGCGACATCGAGCGACTGAACAAGCGTGTCGACGCCCTTCTCGAAGAAGACTCGCAACTCGAGCTGTAACCCTTTCGCTGCAGAAAAATAGTGTTTTTCTGCAGCACTTCACAAATTCTCACCTGGTTTTCCGTGACATCCGCCCCCTGCTCTTTGCTATACTTCAAATGCTCCCTGGAGTGCCTGGTCGGTAAAGACCTCGAGCCGATGCTTATTACCCAGGAGGGTTTCTCTCGTTGTTGTGAGCATGTCCGGCATGACCGGAAAGCCTGATTCGATGACCGAACCCCCCACCTTGAACCATAGGGTTCAAGGGCTTTATCCGACATAAGGGCGCACCAGGGAGCTTTTCTTTTCTGGAAGCCTCTCCGTGAACAAGCAAGAACTCCGTAAACTGATCCGCAAAAAGCGCCGTGCCCTGACACCTGCGCAACGTCATAAAGCTGGCCGTGGCCTGACACGAAGCCTACACCACAGTACTCAGTACCTGAGCGCTAACCGGGTGGCTCTTTACCTGAGCAATGATGGTGAAATTGATCCGCACTGGGCCATCGAAGATTTGTGGAAACGGGGAAAAGAAGTTTACCTGCCAGTACTGCACCCTCTGCGCAAAGGCTGTCTGACATTTATACGGTACCAACCTGAGACGCCCATGCGTCGTAACCGGTTTGGCATATCAGAACCAGACTTCCGCCGGGGTACTCATGTACCAGCGCGCTTTCTCAGCATGATTGGTCTGCCGCTGGTTGCATTTGATGAGCGCGGCAATCGTCTGGGGATGGGCGGCGGCTTTTACGACCGCACGCTGGCATTCAGCCGCCGACCAGGCCAGAAACCCGCCCTGATTGGTTGTGCGTACGCTTTTCAGGAGATCAGAATGCTGCCTGCCGAGTCATGGGACATCCCACTGCAGTTTATAGCAACAGAGAAAGGGATAACGTCCCTTTCGAATTAACCGATACCCACAGATACCAGCCGCCGTTATTCAGCGGATACTCGCTTCTGAGGCTAGCACCGTTGGATCGCGGCGCTCTTCAGCGGCGATACTGGTGACGGCAGAACCAATAATGGCGAGGAGTGAGAGAAATATAAGTACATCTGGCTTTCTCATTACTCAGTGTTCCCAATTTTAAGCTGTTATTCTTACTTGAGGAGTCATCGGTTATGACCCGTGCTCCCCATTATTTTTTATCATTGCGGCCGAAATTAGACGTTCATCGTCTATAGCAACCAAAGGCGCATTTAGCCCTAAGCAATCAGCGAGCCAAGATAAGGCGCTATTATGAAATTCTGGTTACTCAAATCCGAGCCGGACGCATTCTCCTACAACGACCTGGAGAACGCCCTAAACAAGGGCACAGTATGGGATGGTGTGCGTAATTATCAAGCCCGTAACATCCTCAGAGACGACATAAACGTGGGTGATAAAGCATTTTTTTACCATTCCAGCTGCAAAGAGCCCGGAATCGTCGGAATCTGCGCGATCACTGAGACGGGTATCGTTGACCCGAGTTCCCTCGATCCAGCATCAAAGTATTATGATCCGAAGTCGTCACCGGACAATCCACGCTGGATAACAATTAATGTCGTGGCTGATCGTGCCCTGAAGCGGGTCATCACGTTGAAAGAGCTGCGCCAGCATGAAGCACTGAGTGAAATGGTGTTACTGAATCGCGGACGGCTATCCGTGCAGCCCGTATCAGAAAGTGAGTGGGAATATATTCTGGGGTTGGAGTAACCGTTCGGGCTTACAACAACCTGGCTGAGAGTATTTTCTGGCCGTGTGCAGCATGGATGCTGCACCCGAGCCTACAGGGATGTATTTACGGCGAGGCAGAAAATACTCTCAGCCAGGTTGCTGTAACTGCGTCAGCGCCCCCTCGATACTAAGCCGCAGAAACCGGTGTATTCAGGGTCTGTTTTAAGCGCTCAGTTATCCGCTGATACATATCCGCCCGCTTATCCCGTGACTCGTTCACCAAGTGATGGCGGCCGTCTTCAAGAATAAACAACTCGCGAGCAGTAAACTTAGCTTCCAGCACCTTCATATTGTGGCGCCAGTCGACGGTGCCGTCGTTATCCCCTTGCACAACAAACAAATTCACATCGGTTGCAGGCTGAGCCTCGATAAAGCGCATCCAACGGATCAATGCACCTACCCACTGCACACTCAGATAGAGCGACTGGAGCGGATCTTGTGAGCGGACGAAATCGAGAAACTCTTCATCAGACGATGAATCGCCATGCTTACGCTTCATCTGTTTCATAAACAGACTTACTACAGGGTGAAAGATAATACCCTTGCGCCAGCCGACAGGACGCACCAGAGGTGCAAGCAGAATCACATCCTTGAACGGACAGTCGTTGACTGTGAAACCGCGTTTAAGCAGATAATTAATCAGGATGGCTCCGCCGGTGCTCTGGCCAAATGCCACCAGATTAGAAGCTGGCCCTTCATCCATGTTCTCAGTGACCTGATCCATCAACCCACTGAATACCGCATCGTATTCCTGAAAATCCCGAATCGTCGCCTGCTCACCGCTCGACAGTCCGTGCCCCGGCAAATCAAAGGCAATCACGTTTAACTGCTGACGCAGACAGTAATCAATCAGCGAACCGTACAGCCCAAGATGGTCATAGTAACCATGAATGATTACCGCCGTGCCACGTGCATTCGGGCACATCCAGCGTTGAACAACAATCTGAAATTCCGCGATATTGAGGTAACCCGCCTGATGAGAAAGGGCCTCGGCCGAATCTTCAAAATTTAGGTGGTAATGTGCGCTGTAGGCACTCAGCTCCGGGCCGGGATCGGCATCAGGCAGTAACCAGTCAAATTCTTTCAGCTCAGCGACAACTGATTCACGGCTCCAGCTCATAAGTGGCCTGATGATCCTGTTGAGTAGTTTAACTTTGAGATCAAGTATAGAGGGGGATTGCGGGGTTTAAAACGATGTTTTCATACCCCGCAGGTCGCGTGTTCTCAGCCCGTATGTACCGCACCACGTGCGGCGTGCAGTTTCCTGTAGCTTTCGACTAAGCGCAGGTGCTTATCCAGACCATCGAGGCGATTATTGGTTGGCGTCAGGCCATAGAAGCGAACAGTACCTGCGATAGAGCCCAACACTGCATCCATGCGCGCATTGCCAAACATGCGACGGAAGTTGTGTTCGTATTCACTGATGTCCATATCGTCAGCGAGTGTCACCTCAAGGGCGACATCCATTGCCTGATAGAAAAGGCCTCGCTCGACGGTATTGTCGTTATATTGGAGGAATGTTTCCGTAAACTCTTTCGCTTCTTCTAAACGTCCAAGTGCAAGACACAGCAGAAGCTTTAACTCCAGAATCGTCAGTTGGCCCCACACCGTATTTTCATCAAACTCAACGCCAATCAGGGTAATAATATCGGTGTAATTATCCAGCTCACTTTCTTCGAGACGTTCGAGTAAGGCATCAAGTTCGTCGTCAGAGCGCGAATGGATATTCAGAATATCGTCTCTGAAAAATAATGATTTATTGGTGTTATCCCAGATTAAATCTTCAACTGGATAGACCTCAGAAAAGTCGGGCACCAGAATACGAACAGCGGGCACGCCCAGTTCGGTATAGGTTGCCATATACGCCTCTTTTCCAAGATCTTTAAGCAGATCAAACAGTGCGCTCGACTCTTCTTTAGTTGAGAGAGTGCCGCCCGCGGTGAAATCCCAATCTACAAAATCAAAGTCAGCCTTATTGCTGAAAAAGCGCCAGGAAACGACACCCGTCGAATCAATAAAATGTTCGACGAAGTTATTTGGTTCGGTTACTGCCAGAGACTCGAATGTCGGCTTAGGTACATCGTTCATGCCTTCAAAGCTGCGGCCCTGCATCAGCTCAGTCACACAACGCTCCAGTGCCACTTCAAAATCCGGGTGAGCACCAAACGAGGCGAAGACACCGCCGGTTCTCGGGTTCATCAGGGTCACACACATCACCGGAAACTGACCACCCAGCGAAGCGTCTTTCACCAGAATAGGAAAGCCCTGCTCTTCGAGGCCCTTAACACCTTCTACGATATTCGGATAACGACTCAGAACCTCTTCAGGCACATCAGGCAGGGCCAGTTCGCCCTCCAGGATTTCGCGTTTTACAGCGCGCTCAAATATTTCAGACAAGCACTGAACCTGCGCCTCTTCGATGGTATTGCCTGCGCTCATACCATTACTGAGAAACAGGTTCTCAATCAGGTTAGATGGGAAATACACCGTCTCACCATCAGACTGACGAACATAGGGCAAAGAACACACTCCCCGTTCGATGTTGCCCGAGTTCGTATCGATTAAGTGAGAGCCACAAAGCTCACCATCCGGGTTATAAATTTCGAGACAGTATTCATCAAGAATACCTTCGGGCAACTCATCTGCCGGGCCGGGCTGGAACCATTTTTCGTTCGGATAATGCACGAACTCTGCATTAGCAATCTCCTCACCGAAGTACTGATCGTTGTAAAAGAAATTGCAGTTAAGACGCTCCATAAACTCGCCCAATGCGGATGCCAGCGCTGCATCTTTGGTCGCACCTTTACCATTGGTAAAGCACATCTGAGAATCCGCATCACGGATATTCAGCGACCACACATTCGGCACGATATTGCGCCATGATGTGACCTCAATTCGCATACCAAGATCCGCCAGCAGGCCCGTCATCTTCGCAATAGTCTGCTCCAGCGGGAGGTCCTTACCGGTAATGTGGGTACCTTCACCCGCCAGTTCAGGGACATCAAGCAGCGCCTGCGCATCATCATCGAGGTTCTCAACCACATTGATCTGGAAGTCCGGCCCGGTCTGAACGACCTTTTTCACCGTACAGCGATCAATCGAGCGGATAATCCCGGTGCGATCTTTTTCTGAGATATCTTCCGGCAGCTCAACATCAATCTTAAAAATCTGGTTATAACGGTTTTCCGGGTCAACGATGTTGTTCTGGGAAAGGCGGATATTTTCGGTAGGGATATCTCGGGCGTTGCAGTAGACCTTCACGAAGTAGGCCGCACAGAGCGCCGACGATGCCAGAAAATAATCAAACGGCCCAGGCGCCGAGCCATCGCCCTTGTAACGAATCGGCTGATCAGCGATTACGCTGAAGTCATCGAACTTGGCTTCGAGGCGGAGGTTATCGAGAAAGTTGACCTTGATCTGCATGGTAGCGCACCGGGAAAGAGTATCTGTGCGCCATTATCCAGTTTTGAGGGGGTGTGTCGCGGTTGGTTGAATTACAGACACAAAAAAGGGCCGCTAAAGCGACCCTTTCTCAACTCAACTAATCCGCAGATTAGCAAGAGTAGACCATGTCGAACTCTACTGGGTCGGGTTAAGAGTTGTGTTCATGAACACACCGAACCCGCTATTGCAGCAGTTTCAAGCAGACACAAAAAAGGGCCGCTAGAGCGACCCTTTTCAACTCGACTAATCCGAAGATTAGCAAGAGTAGTACATGTCGAACTCTACTGGGTGAGTAGTGTGTTCTACACGGTACACTTCTTCCATCTTCAGCTCGATGTAAGCTTCGATCATGTCTTCGGTGAACACGCCACCAGCAGTCAGGAAGTCTTTATCAGCTTCGAGGCTTTCCAGCGCTTCACGCAGTGAACCACAAACCTGTGGAATCTTAGCAGCTTCTTCAGCTGGCAGATCGTACAGGTCTTTGTCAGCTGCATCGCCAGGGTGGATCTTGTTCTTAACACCGTCAAGGCCAGCCATCAGCATAGCTGCGAACGCCAGGTATGGGTTAGCAGTTGGATCTGGGAAGCGGGCTTCAATACGCTTGCCTTTAGGGCTTGCAACGTATGGGATACGGATAGAAGCAGAACGGTTACGGGCAGAATATGCCAGCATTACTGGAGCTTCGAAGCCTGGGATCAGACGCTTGTACGAGTTAGTAGACGGGTTGGTGAACGCGTTCAGTGCTTTAGCGTGCTTGATGATACCGCCGATGTAGAACAGAGCAGTCTCAGACAGGCCAGCATAGCCGTCGCCAGCGAACATGTTTTCGCCATCTTTCCAGAAAGACTGGTGAACGTGCATACCAGAACCGTTGTCACCAACGATTGGCTTAGGCATGAAGGTAGCCGTTTTGCCGTATGCAGCAGCAACGTTGTGGATTACGTATTTCAGAGTCTGAACTTCGTCCGCTTTCTTAACCAGAGTGTTGAACTTAACACCGATCTCGTTCTGACCCGCGTTCGCCACTTCGTGGTGGTGAACTTCTACGTCCTGGCCAGTAGCCATCAGGGTGTTACACATAGCGGCACGGATGTCGTGCAGGCTATCAACAGGTGGTACAGGAAAGTAACCGCCTTTAACACGTGGACGGTGACCCAGGTTGCCGCCTTCTACTTTAGAAGCAGTGGCCCATGCGCCTTCGTCAGAGTTGATTTTGTAGAAGTTGCCCTGCATATCAGAGCCCCAGGTTACGTCATCAAAGATGAAGAATTCTGGCTCTGGACCGAAGAAAGCAGTGTCACCCAGACCAGTAGACTGCAGGTAAGCTTCAGCACGCTTAGCAACAGAACGTGGATCACGCTCGTAACCTTGCATAGTTGAAGGCTCGATGATGTCACAACGCAGGATCAGAGTAGCGTCTTCTGTGAACGGGTCCATGTAGCAGGTTTCGTCATCTGGCATCAGGATCATGTCAGATTCGTTAATACCCTTCCAACCAGAAATAGAAGAACCATCGAACATCTGGCCAGTTTCGAAGAATTCTTCGTCAACGTAAGAAGCCGGAATAGTAACGTGCTGTTCTTTACCCTTGGTGTCAGTGAAACGCAGGTCTACCCACGTCACTTCATTCTCTTTGATCAGGTTCAGAGTGTTCTCTGACATTGTCTTTCTCCAGATGCTGGTTCTATTAAGTTCGGGGCAAGCCCCGGATTCCATGCTCACTGTTAGAGCAAGTAGTGTGCCATTTTGGACATCACTGCGAACCCGCTATTTACGGGCTAAACCGGAATGTCGCACACTGCAAATGCACCTCTATGAATCACACATCTGGCAATGTGCACTATTTTGATGCAATTATATCCATCCATCGGGTGTGCGATTTCAGGCCCGCACAGTATATGTTCACCGGCCCCCTGCCGTATATGCTCTTTGGTGCAATTCCATGCCTTTTTTATCCCGCCTTCTGGCGCACCGAAACCTCTTGTGTATTCCTGCGACACAGAATGAAAGAAATATCCCAGCTGTAATGTCTTTCAGGTATACTCCGCGCTCAAATTTTAACCTGCTCCTGACTCTGCCTGCGCAGTGCCATCAGGGCTAACCATTCTGAAGGCTACTGTTGTGATTGAGAATCTCAGAAACATCGCCATCATCGCTCACGTTGACCACGGCAAAACCACTCTGGTCGACAAGCTGCTAGAGCAGTCCGGTACTCTGGACCGCAACCAGGGCGGCGAGCGCGTGATGGACTCCAACGATCAGGAGAAAGAACGCGGTATTACCATTCTGGCGAAAAACACCGCTATTAAATGGAACGACTACCGTATTAACATCGTCGACACCCCTGGACACGCTGACTTCGGTGGCGAAGTTGAGCGCGTAATGTCGATGGTCGACTCAGTATGTCTGCTGGTAGACGCGGTTGATGGCCCTATGCCTCAGACCCGCTTCGTAACGCAGAAAGCATTCGAGCGCGGCCTGCGTCCGATTGTTGTAATCAACAAGATCGACCGTCCGGGCGCACGTCCTGACTGGGTTATGGATGAAATCTTCGACCTGTTCGACCGCCTCGGCGCGACCGAAGAACAGCTCGACTTCCCGGTGATTTACGCATCCGCCCTGAACGGCATCGCGGGTGATGATCCTGACAACATGGCTGACGATATGACGCCACTGTTCCAGATGATCGTTGATCACGTTGAAGCACCTAACGTTGAACTGGACGGCCCGTTCCAGATGCAGGTTTCTGCACTCGACTACGACAGTTTTGTTGGCGTCATCGGTGTTGGCCGTATTAAGCGCGGCAAGCTGAAGCCTGGTACAGACGTTCAACTGATTACAGCTGAAGGCAACACCCGCAAGGGCCGCATTCAGCAGGTAAAAGGTTTTCACGGCCTGAACCGTGTCGACGTTGAAGAAGCCAATGCAGGTGACATCGTCTGTATCTCTGGTATCGACGGCCTGAACATTTCTGACACTCTGTGTGCTGTTGGCAATGTAGAAGCTATGCCTGCACTGACGGTGGACGAGCCAACGGTAAGCATGACTTTCCAGGTGAACGATTCACCGTTCGCTGGTAAAGAAGGTAAATACGTTACCTCCCGTAATATCAAAGACCGTCTGGAACAGGAATTGATCCACAACGTTGCTCTTCGTGTTGAAGAAGGCGACAGCCCGGAGAAGTTTAAAGTTTCTGGTCGTGGTGAGCTGCACCTCTCTGTACTGATCGAAACCATGCGTCGCGAAGGCTTCGAAATGGCGATCGGTAAGCCGGAAGTTGTTCAGAAAGAAGTCGACGGTGAACTGCAGGAGCCATACGAGCAGGTTGTTATCGACATCGAAGACGAGCACCAGGGTTCCATCATGGAAGAGATGGGCAACCGCCGCGCTGAAATGACCAACATGGTTCCGGATGGCAAAGGCCGTACTCGTCTTGAGTTCATCATGCCAGCACGTGGCCTGATTGGTTTCCGTAACCAGTTCCTGACCATGACCTCTGGTTCAGGCATCCTGACCAACGTCTTCGACCACTATGGTCCGGTTCAGACAGGTCTGGGGTCTACCCGCCACAACGGTGTACTGGTTTCTATGGTTCCGGGTAAAGTCCTGGGTTATGCACTCTTTACTCTGCAGGAGCGTGGTCGTCTGTTCGTATCACCAGCGACTGAAGTGTACGAAGGCATGATTGTGGGTCTGCACAGCCGTGATAATGACCTGGTGGTTAACCCAACCAAAGCCAAGCAGCTGACTAACGTCCGTGCATCCGGCACCGATGAAGCCATCAACCTGACCCCGCCAGTGAAACACACTCTGGAGCAGGCACTGGAATTCATCGAAGACGACGAACTGGTGGAAGTTACTCCTACCAGCATCCGTCTGCGTAAGAAACTGCTGACCGAAAACGAACGTAAGCGCGCTAAGCCTAAAAAAGGCTAACTCGCGAAGCGTTTGATTAAAAAGCCCGGCCGAGAAATCTGCCGGGCTTTTTTGTGGCTACAAGAAACATAATCAGACTCAATACATGCACATACCAGCGTCACCGAACTGTCACCCTAACGCCCTAGACTCCGCGTTTCTTAATTTGACTGAAACAACGGAAGTACTATGGAATTCAAAAAATCATTACTCACGACCCTCATTCTGTCATTCGCATTGACCGGTTGCGGCGGTGACGACAATAGCAGTAACAACGACAACAGCAGCGATGTGGTCGATGACGTGACCGATACGTCAGACGCACCTACAGCACCAGAAGAAACTCTTGAGTTCTATGAATCGCTGGCGGCAGAAGGCGTCTACCTGCCTTACAGCGTATTGCGCTCCGATCTGATCGACAACAAAACATCTTTGCCATTTGAAGTACGCAATGGTGGCTTCGGCTCGGCGATGTTCAAAGATCCGCAAAGCGATAATCGTTTTTACGCCCTCACTGACCGCGGGCCAAATGCAACCTTTACCGGCGAATACGGCAAAGGTAAAAAATTCCCTACCCCTAATTACACACCGCGTATTGGTCTTTTCGAAGTCAGTGCAGAAGGTGACATCAGCCTGATTAAAACAACGTTGATGAAGCGCCCGAATGGCTCTCTGATCACAGGCCTGCCAAACACATCAGACCTGGGTGGTACAGGTGAAACCCCGTATAACGCGGATGGCTCGCCGGTACTCGTTAATCCAACAATGCCTTACGATGAAGAGACCAATCCGCTGAAACTCGATGATTACGGCCTTGACCCTGAAGGCCTGGTAGTACTGAGTGATGGCAGCTTCTGGGTGTCTGATGAGTACGGTCCCCACATGGTGCATTTTAATGCCGACGGTGTAGAAATTGGTCGCATCAACGCTTTCGCTGGTGACGAGCGTAACACTCATACGCTCCCCGCTGAGTTTGGCTACCGTCGGGCCAATCGTGGCATGGAAGGCCTAGCCATTACTCCAGATGAAAAGACATTGGTCGGCATTATGCAGTCCACTATGTACCTGCCAGATAGCTCTGTGAAAAATCTTGATATCACTCGTATCGTCACCGTTGATACCGACACAGGCGACGTGCATCAGTATCTTTATAAGCAGGAAAAAGCGCAGAACTCCAACTCAGAAATCATGGCACTCAGCGCTAACGAATTTATTCTGATTGAGCGCGACGGCAGCTTCCTGTACGGCGGGCCTAACGGCGCAGAAGCCGCTAAACCAGATGCCATGAAACGTGTTTATCGCATTGATCTGAGCACAGGTACAGATCTCGAATCGGTGGCACCAAGCGTTGTGGCCGCGGCAGAAGCGATCGCTGTTCCAACTCTGTCCCAAGACCCTGATCTTGGCCTGCTTATTAATGGTAATACCCTGGAGCAACAGGTTCTGGAAGATGGTGACTGGTCAACCTTGGCAGAACACAACATCGTGCCCGTTGAAAAAACGCTGGTGGTAGATATGGTCGCTGAGGTCGATTATCCGCACGATAAAATGGAAGGACTGTGGATTATTAATGACGAGTACCTCGGCGTACTTAACGACGATGATTTCGCTACCTGGTCAACCGGCGGAGAGCTGGAGCAGAAAATGCTCGATACCAACACCATCGATGGTAACCGCTTATATATCGTGCCTGCTGATCTCTCGGTGACACAGTAAGTAAAAGAAAGCAGGCGTAGAAATACGCCGGCTTTTTAAACGTACAAAAAAGGCCGCTAAATAGCGGCCTTTTTATTACTCACTGAGATTCAGATCAGATGTCTGAAATAGACTTCAGTGGGTAGTTTGCTGGCAGTGGGCCATCAGCCGCGCCAGTATCGATTGCAGCTTGAGCTACCGCAGTAGAAACGGCACCCAGCAGACGACTATCAACCGCTTTCGGGATGATATAGTCAGGGCCGAATTCCAGCTTGTCCAGACCGTAGGCATCCAGAACTTCCTGAGTCACTGGCTCTTTCGCCAGATCAGCCAGTGCTTTTGCTGCAGCCAGTTTCATTTCTTCGTTGATGCGACGGGCACGTACGTCCAGAGCACCACGGAAGATGAACGGGAAGCCAAGTACGTTGTTTACCTGGTTCGGGAAGTCAGAACGACCGGTCGCCATGATGGCGTCGTCACGTGCTGCTGCCACTTCTTCAGGCATAATTTCTGGTACTGGGTTCGCGCAAGCGAAGATGATTGGGTTAGCCGCCATCGTCTTGATCTGCTCGCCAGTCACCATGTTAGGACCAGACAGACCCAGGAAGATGTCAGCACCGTTCAGTGCGTCGTCAACAGTGCGCTTATCAGTGTCGATCGCGAAGCCAGCTTTGTACTGGTTCAGGTCGTCACGGCCAGAGTGAATCACGCCTTTACGGTCACACATAAAGATGTTTTCTGGCTTCATACCCGCCAGGATCAGCAGCTTGGAGCAAGAGATTGCTGCCGCGCCTGCACCCAGTACCGTCATTTTAACATCAGCGATATCTTTACCAACGATTTCCAGTGCATTCAGTACACCGGCAACCGTTACGATTGCAGTACCGTGCTGGTCATCGTGGAATACAGGGATTTCACACTGTTCAATCAGGGTGCGCTCGATCTCAAAGCACTCAGGCGCTTTGATGTCTTCGAGGTTGATACCACCGAAGGGGTTAGCAATACGACGAACGGTGTCGATAAAGGCTTGTGGGCTTTCAGACTCGACTTCAATATCGATTGAATCCACACCAGCGAAACGCTTGAACAGCAGGCTCTTACCTTCCATCACAGGCTTAGAAGCCAGTGGGCCAAGGTTACCCAGACCAAGAATAGCAGTACCGTCAGTGATCACAGCAACCAGGTTGCCTTTGGCGGTGTAGCGATATGCGTTCTCAGGGTCAGCAGCGATTTCTTTCACAGGCTCAGCCACACCCGGGCTGTATGCCAATGACAGGTCGCGTGAGGTTTGTGCTGGCGTGGTCAGCTCAACGCTGATCTTACCCGGCTTTGGAAACTCGTGATAATCCAATGCCGCTTGTTTGAAATCTTCTGACATAGTCGGTGTCCAGTTTCGTCGCTGTTTGTGTAATTTTGCCTCTTACACCGCTTCTTCTGGGGGTGCTGGGGCAAAAGGGCCGTATTTAATACCAAAAACGGTAGGGAAACTCCAGAAGAAAAGGGGAAATCTGGATGATTTATGAACATTTAATGATGTCAGGAGGATTTTTTATCCGATACGGGCATGGAAAGCGTCACCTGTAGGCCCGGCGACTGATTCTGAGCAACCACTTTACCGTTGTGCAATTCGGTAATACGGCTGACAAGAGCGAGGCCAATACCGTAACCTCCTGAAGCGTGATCACGGGCCGAATCCACCTGAGCAAATGCATCAAAGATTCGCGATAGCTCCTCTTCCGGAACGCCCGGCCCGAAGTCGCGCACAGATAAAGCCACTACACCGTTGCGTTCATGACAACGGACAACAAGCTCTGCACCTTCAGGCGAAAAACGGATCGCATTGCGCAGAATATTATCGAAAGCGCGTTCAACCAGAAGCCAGTCCCAGTTGGCTTTAACAGGTGCGGAATCAATGTCGCAGCGAATGCTCAGCTTGTGATCGTTGCTCTCGATTTCTGCATCATCAAGCCATTCCTGCAGGCGTTCCTGCACTATGTCTTCTTCGCGCAGCAGCTCGGCCTGATCTTGTTGTTGCAGTCGCGCCAGATCCAGCATTTGTCCGATCAGGTTATCCACCTGCCCAACGGCACGTTCGATCCGGTCATGCTCACTGCCCAGAACGCCGTTTTCGTCCTTTTTGCGGGCAATGGCCAGAGCGATCTGTAAGCGGGTCAGCGGCGAGCGCAGTTCGTGCGAAACATCTCGCAGCAGCTGTTGATGGCTATGCAGCAGACGCTGTAACGCATCCGCCATATCAATCACTTCCTGCGTCAGTGCGCCGATTTCATCATGGCGACGATACGTTTTACTGAGCGCCGACATGTCAAAGTCACCTTGTGCGAGGCGCTTCACCGCGCCTTGCAGACGTCGTACCGGACGCGTCATTGACCAGGCAAGTAGCGAGCACATTAGCGTCACCACCAGCACGACCGTTACCGGGATCAACCAGCGATTTTCGTCTTCAAGGACGCCTTGCCAGCCGCTGCGAGCAACAGCCACGTAGAGATAGTTTCCGCGACTCACCGGACCGATCATCTGCCAGCCGTCGTCTTGCCCCCAGAGGATCTGTGAGCGCTCAGCGGCTTCGTCAGCGAACTCTTCAATATCATGCGGAAGCTGACTGATGTTATCGAGCGGCGTAATCACGAGATTCCAGCCGGGCCGCAGACGGCGCCAGAAGCGGCGCTCTTCAGCAAGAATCGGACGTTGGGTTTCAACAATGGTGCGCAGCAGGCGGATTTCCTGCGTATTGGCTTCGCGATAATAGTCATCTTCCAACCAGACGATGACACCAATCGCCACCGTCATGGAAAAAAACACCATCAACCAGAACCAGAGGAAGATGCGTAGAAACAGAGAGCGGTACCAGCGCACCATCAGCGGCTTACCGCTACCCAGAGAGTCATAGAACTAGTTAACAAAACAGACCTTACACCCGCACCAGCATGTAGCCGCGGCTACGAACGGTCTTGATCCAGTCAGAATCGTCGTCGCGCTTACCAAGTTTTTTACGCAGGTTACTGACGTGCATATCAATCGAGCGGTCATAAGCCATTAGCTGGCGGCCCAGTGCAGCCATCGACAGACTGTCTTTATCCACAAGGTCACCGACGTTCTCCATCAGGCATTGCAGCACACCAAATTCAGCGCCTGTCAGAGGCAGCTCTTCGCCACTGCGCGTGGCCGTGCGGGTAGCGGGGTTCAGTTCCAGCTCACCGACTTTCAATTCAGTCGATGTCGACTCGGGCTCTTCCGCTGACATTTCAATACGACGAAACAGCGCTTTGATCCGCGCCATCAGCTCATGGTGGTGGTAAGGCTTAGGAATATAGTCATCAGCACCGTGCTCAAGACCCAGAACGCGGTCCACGCTTTCGCCACGGGCGGTCAACATAATGACGGGAATCGAAGACTTCTGACGAAGCTCACGCAGCACTTCGAAGCCATTTTTCTTTGGCAACATGACGTCGAGCAACACCAGACTGTAATCACCCGACAGCGCCTGCTGTAAGCCAGACTCACCATCGTGTACTGCAGTCAGTTCGAACCCTTCCATAGAAAGGTACTCTTTGAGCAGTTCGCCGAGCTCAACGTCATCATCAATCAACAGTACAGATTTCATAGCTTACCCTTAATCTTTACATTCAGAGTAACCCCGCGCTGTCACTGCGCCCACACGGTTTTACCCTTATTTACGCTTACCGATTTACGCTGACCGACGTGTCCTCTGACCAACAGGTCACTGGTCGAGCAAAGTCGCTACCCAGCGCGTGCGCTCGTTCACCTCAAAGGCGATCTTCACAACCATGGTCAGCGGAATAGACAGCAGCATACCTACCGGGCCTAACACCCATCCCCAGAACACCAATGACAGGAACACAACCAGCGTAGACAAGCCCAGTGTCCGCCCCATCATTTTGGGCTCTACGATGTTGCCGTAAAAGGTATTCGCGATAACGTAAACGAGTGCTGTCAAAGCCGCTTCGCCGACACTTAACTGAATCAATGCCACCAGCACCGCAGGTACGGCCGCAATAATAGAGCCGATATTTGGAATGTAGTTCAGAAGAAACGCAACCAACGCCCACATCGCCGCGTAATCAACACCGATAATCCAAAGCGCAATACCAATGCTGACCCCCGTCATTAAGCTCACCAGCGTTTTGATCACCAGATACTTCTGCACCAACTGAGAGAAGCGGGCAAAGTGCTGAACTGCCTGAGTGTGATCGCCCAGTGCTTTTCTCAGTTTTGCCGGGAAGCCAGCGGCCTCCAGCAGGATAAAAATCACAGTAAAGAGAATCAGAAAGGTGTTCGCCAACACGCCGCCAAGGCCATTAAATACGTTGGCGACCATTTTCATAACCGCGCCCGGATTAACATATTCACGCAGAACGTTATCCGATACATCCACGCCATTGGCCTGCAGCCAGGCCACCGACTGATCAACCAGGGCCTGCAACTTACTCTCGTACAGTGGCATGTCCTGATAAAACGCATTAATAGTCCGACCCACAAACGTTGCCAGAATGGTACCGAACAACAGGAAGCCGACCAGAATCAGCAACACCGCAACAATCTCTGGCACCCGGTGACGGGTTAACCATCGCATCACCGGCGCACTCAGAATGGCGATGAAGATCGACAACAGAAACGGAATCAGAATACTGGCAGCACTTTTAACCCCAGCAATGACAATCACAAAGGCAGCGGCGGCCAGGAGGATGTTGGTATTCAGGCGAGCATCACTGGGGTTCATAGAGAACTTCCTGTTGTCAGATGTCCGTACGATACCGCAGACACCAGAACGCGCCAAGATAGGCTTGCAATAACCGCAATAATCAGTAGAATCGCCACCTCTTCTTTGCGGAAGTGGTGAAATTGGTAGACACGCCAGATTTAGGTTCTGGTGCCGTAAGGTGTGAGAGTTCGAGTCTCTCCTTCCGCACCACTTACTCTCTCTGAGTAGGTGATTTTCAATAGTAACTCCACGCAGTACCCGTCTCGCTTTCCTTAGCTGGCCTATTCACGCCAATCGACAGACATCAGCAGCACAAGCCATTCGTTACGGTAGCAAGCCTCTTTAAACCGCAGTATTGTTAAAGAAAAAATCTCTCACCGATTCCAAAGCGCATGCAGTGCCTGGCAAGACGATCAGGGGTGCACGTCACCAAAAGGAGTTTGATCATGCAAACCGACAGCAAATACCTCAAGCTGAACAAATCTGAATTTCTCTATCTGGTCGTCGAGGACCTTGCACCCTCCGTCTCACAGATGATTACGCTGAGGCTTGCGACGGTGCACTCTGAGGAGGAAATCCGATCCGCCTTCAGGCACATAATGGATCTCTATCCGAAACTCAGAACAATTGTAGAACCGACACTTTTCTCGCAGCGTCTGAAGGTTATCTCTGATGAAATTCATATCAACGCTTTATTCGATGACGCCTTCAAGATAAAGAGAGACCTTCCTTTTGATTCACAGGCTTTCAAGGATTACCAGAATGAGTTTCTCAACGAGTCATTCACTCTTCAGCAGGCTCTACCGATTAAAATCCGCTTTCTGCCCGAAGAAAACATCCTGCTGATATCAGTTCACCATATGACCTGTGACGGTGTAGGCTGGATTAATATGGTCTCGTCATTGATGGCGCACCTGAATGGCAAAGAAACCGTAGCGCAATCCCTTGAAGACCCCTCAATGGTGCCAGGTGTATTCCAGAAACCCTACATCACCGCACCGATCCAGGTATTTAAGTCCTGGAAATTACTCTCAGCCGAAAATAAAAAAACGGCTCAGGACAAAATCATCAGCCCGGCAGAGACAAAAACAGACTTTATCGGCTCTGTTTCTATGAAGCACCGGTACCTCCAGAATGAACTGGCCGACCTGAAGCCGAAAGCCAAATCAATGGGCTACAGCCTGAATATTTACTTCCTCACTGCGCTTGCCCGGAGTTTCTTTGACAGATATGGCGAAGAGCACGGCGATACTGTATCCATCCGCCTCTCATACGATCTGCGCACTTATTTCGAAAAAGATGCGCCTGTGTTTGGTAATTACGTTACTACTTCCATACTCAGGGCGTACCGTAAAGATATGGAATCCCCGCAGCGCATGATGGAAAACCTGCAAAGCCAGCTCACTACCGCAATCGACAGACTGAAGCACAAAAAGCTTTCTTACCCCTGGCTTCTTGATAAAGCATTCACTCTCGTCGGTAAGAAGCTTTACTCTCTGGGGATATTGGCAGGCAAAAGAAAAGGAACGATCCCAGTACCGACCATTCATTTCTCTACGGTTGGTAGTCTCGACTTTCTGAACAAAGCCGGCGAAGCAGCGAAGGTAAAAGATGTTATCGCTACAGTACCGACCTTCGGGATGTTTATGACGCTCTGCAACATTGATGGCGTGTTCAATGTGAATTTGTCATACCCCTCGGCTGAATTTTCCGATGACAAAATGGAAAGCTTTATTGGCGAATTCGACCAGGAGCTGGGAAGTCTTGCGTCCCTGAAATCTGAGACAGTAACTGAAACTACTGAGCGGGAAGCAACGACCGCCTGAACGGTGAAGTAACGCTTACTATTTGCAAGCACTCACTAACCTCCTGCATTGCAATCACCGCTGTGCAGGAGAATATTCCCAAACAGTCATATCATTCCTGACAAGTGTCCCAAGATGCCATCTGAAATTTGTCTCTATCTGTCTCATAATGTCGTCATAGAACAAAGATAAGCAGGGGATCATGATGATACGCAAAGGCACGCCAGCCGGCCGCATTGGCCTTGGAATAGCAACCACAGTTCTTGGGGCAGCACTGCCTCTCAGTAGTCACGCTCTCGATAAACAGTTTGTCGCCTACAAACAAACCCAGGTCACACCGTTTGGCGACGAGGACTCAGTCGTCTTCCCTGGCGACAGTGTTACCTTCGACTCAACCACCTTTACCGAGCTGACCTACTCCAGTCCAACCAGTAAAAAGTTCTCCGTCGAGGTATCAGCCCTGCTTGATGCCGACAAGGAGATCGATCAGTTGAAAGCGATATTCAACTGGGGCGGGATCATGCTGGTGACTAGCCAGGGCTCGATCAAAGGGCGCTTTTCAGAAACTGATGAAGCAAGATTTCCCGGTAATCAGGACCCTGATGAATTGTTTCAGACACTCCTCCCGGAAGATCCCGAATTCGACGGTAAGTCTCAGTTTCTTGCCGTGGGTGTCCAGCGCTACGGCGACCGCTACGTCGGTATTGGTTACGAGAAAAGCGTATTTCCTGTCCTACTCGATGTAGACACAAATCAGAATCCCGAATTTGGCTTTAACTCCCGTACCGGCGAATTTGAAAGATACAACGAAGAAGGTAACTATCCGTATCAGGCGATTGATGCTGAGGGCACCATTGAAACGCTCGGTCTGTGGCTTCGGGTTGATTCACTCAAAAACAGTTTCGACAAAGTAGCAAGCACGGGAAAGCGGGATATCGGTCTCTTCCTCGATCTTGATATGCTTCTGGGGTTCTCGACCTACACACCTGGCGACCAGGTTGAAATAGACTATGAAAATGCGACGGAACAAGTTGCCGCAGACACGGGCAATCCCGGTGAGGGCACTGCACTGAACGTTTCCGGAGCCTCTTCACTGTTCTCAATCAGCAGTACTTATGGGGTGGGTTTTCAGGCCGTCGCCCCCGTTGCCGACTACATCATTGGTGCTAGCCTGGGGGTGGAAGGTACTCTCAACACCTACGCCTTTGAGTCCGACTACGACACGGGTCCGGGTGTTGAAGCGGAATACGGGTCAGAAAGTTTTTACGCCACCTACGGCATATTCTTCCGTGTAGCTGGCGCATTCTGACTTTACTCTGAAACAGAGTTCGCTTTACTGTGGGGTTAACCATTTTTAAAGGATTAACCCCATGGCCTTCCCTACCGCAGTTAATGATCAAATCACTGATTCCATAACCCAAAGCAATGTAAAAGTACTGGCCGACGCCCCTGCAATGGCCATGGGGAATTTGTATCAGGCGACCGCTCAGGCGCTTTCAAACGCGGCGCATAATGCCACTAGCGCTCAGCAGAATGCCGCAATCATCGCACAGGCTGCTCTGACCCAGGGCATATCAACGCTGTATAGCATCGATACGGCAAGTACCGCGGCTCAATTCGAAAAGACCAGCTCTGCAGAAGCGAAAGCAACATCGTCTGTTGATGCCAGCAACGCGGCTAAAGAAGCGCCACTGGCGCAGAGGAGCACGGATAAGAATACCCCCAGCGACAGCACTCAGAGCGCTGAGATAGAAAACGTAGCAGAGCAGCAAGTCGAAGCACTCAAGGCGCAGTCAGAAGAAGCGCAGCAAAACATCAAAGAAAACCTGAATAAAACGATCGAAGAAGCCGTGAAATTCGCACTCGAATGTAATTTGGGCTCAGCCGACCGTTTTAATCATGCCGTACGTGAAGTCATGGATGCCTTCATAAGCTCACTGCAGGCAATCGCCGAAAGTGAGCACAAAAGCGCGATGAATACGGTAAAAATGGCAGCAACAATTCAGACCCTGCAAGCGATGCTGGTGTTTCCTGATAAGCATGAGCAGTACGCAAAAATACTGGAGACGGTGCAGGGCTTATAGACCAAACCAGCGAATTGACCTAATTACCCAAGCGCACATACCTATGGCTGGAAAATCCACGCTAGGGCACAGCTGGGGGCACTTAGATAAGTCTGACGGACTACTTGGATTTAGTTGATTCATTCGTCTCATCCATGATACTCACCCTTCGTGCAGCCTAACGGCTGTGCAAGGTGTTCCATACACTTTGTGGGCTGGCCGACAGATCCGTAAAAATAAACGTGGCTCAATCTCTGAAGCTGAACCTGCCATCATGGATCGCCTGGGAATCGATTCCGAACACTGGCTCTGCATCACTCAGAACTTCGAATCCGAATTTAAAGGCATTGTGGGCGCGGCTCACGAAGTGAAGTCAAAAATCAGCCGGTTCTGGGATGACCAACGAGAACGAAGGAGAACTGTGGGTCTGGCAGCCTGTAAATTGCGCCTTTCTTAACAGGCTTCTATTTGGTAAAAATTCATATTTCCCGAGGCGCTTTTCCGCTCTTGAGACAGCGGCGGAAAAGTGAATATAATATATAGAATTTACTTTTTTATGATGACTGTCTTTCTAACCGTGCTCTTACATCTTCTTACGATGACTGTCTTTGTAGTCCGTAGGAGCGTCTATATTTTCTCCGACAGTCCCAATCCCGACTATGACCGCTCATTCAGCTCTCTATCCAATTGCACTCTTCTAAAAAGTTCATTTAGTTCATCAGAGCCATAAAAAGGGCTTAATTTTATGAAGTATGTAACATACCCACCATTTAGAAGGATACACTCTGAAATATCCTTTAAATTGTAATTATCTTGCCAATCTTCCAGCTCCATATGATTAAAAACTACCCCACTGGTTCTCAACTTAGAGGCTAACAAGCTATTTTTATTGGCATAAGCCGATGACGCATCGTCATTAATTGGCTCCCGATATGCCAAATAATAATAGTTATAAATTACGATACTATAGCCAAAGCTAAGCAATGAGACATCAGCACCATCTCTTGCTACCTGAAAGAGACAAGTCACACCAAGACTATAAAAATAATCATAACCCTCATCTTCTGAACCATGCCAATCCGGAAGCATGCGTTTTATCTTATTAATAAGGACATGAGTTCTGTAAAAAATAAGATAAAGGAAGACGCTTAAATAAAACACTAACCCAGCGAACAAAAATAAAAACGCTAAATTTAAACTCATCTTCTAACATCCCGAATCTTTTTTGACAATACTCATTATTAACTTAGCAACAACAGAGAAACAGTGCATGAGCATGTAAGGAGAGAGCATCCCTTTCTCTTCGCCAGCACCTACATGGACTGGCCAACTGTATGAACCGAGCTCCTGAAAAGAATGCCTGATTCTCCCTTCGGGTCAATAACAACCGGACCACTTCCCACAAGACCCCTCTGTAACACACACTCCTTGCGACTTAAGTATCTTCCGCCTTCCCTTCTGCTATCTGGTCTGCGCCGCTACAATAGCCGCAGATACATGACACACAGGCTGCCCATGACTGGCCTTCTGATACTTCTGCTCTTTCTGGTCGCAGGCAACCTGCTCCAGTCCCAACTGGATTCGCCCGTGCCGGGCTCCATCATCGGTATGCTGCTGTTGCTGGTGTTTCTTATGATTCGTGGGCGTGCGCCTGAGTCGCTGTCGCAGATCAGTAAGACGCTGTCGCCACTCCTGCCTCTGTTTATCATCCCGGTGAGTGTGGGCATCGTGACTCAGAAGGAGCTGCTGGCGGAGAACGGCATTGCCTTGCTGGTGATTATGGCGGTGAGTATTGTGCCCGGCGCAATTGTATGTGCGGCCATTATGAAGTTTAGGAGGAAGCGCGATGCTGAATGAGCTTCTGCATATGCCGCTGTTCTGGGCGATGCTGACCATTGCGGCATTTACTGTGGGTCAGCATATCTATCGACTGTTAGGTAATACGGCGTTTCTGCCACCGATTCTGACAGGGATCATTCTGGTCTCCGTGGTGCTTGAGGTCACTGGCATCAGTTTCGATACCTACATGGATGGCGGGCAGTATCTGCATCTTATGCTGGGGCCGGTGGTGGTGATGCTGGCTGTCCCTCTGTATCAGTTTATTCATGTGATGAAGAAAGAGTGGCTACGCATCTCTCTGGCTATCAGCCTGGGCAGCGGCACCACGGTGGCCGTCGCGGTGGCAATGGCGCATTTCTGGATTGGCAATGACCCGATCACAGTTACGATGTCTACCAAGTCGGTGACGACGCCGGTAGCAGTCACGGTCAGCGAGCAACTGGGGGGTGTCGGTGCACTAGCATCGGCGTTTGTCATCATTACCGGCGTGTTCGGCGCATTAATGATTCCGCCTTTGCTTAAATCCGTTAAACTCGATGATCCAAAAGCCATGGGGCTTACGCTAGGCGTCTGTGCTCATGCCATTGGTACCAGCCGTGCGATTGAGCTGGGAAATCAGCAAGCGGCTTATTCCGCGATGGCGATGACTCTGACCGCGACCTTACACGCGGTTCTGTTACCGCTGGTGATGTAAAAAGCCTCAATAAAAAAGTATTTGCTATGAAAAACGCTTTAAGAAAACTCTTTGCTCCGATCCTGAATATCTTTGAAAACAGCAAAGATGAATACGTTTATAAAGAATCTCACCGAACCATTCTGATTGCCGTAGGAAGTTTGTTTCTCGTACTGTCGGGTGCTGGTGGTTGGGTTGCCGTTCAGGCGGGTCAGGCGGGCGGCGCATTCCCGGCTATTATTTTCGGGCTGATCGGTCTGGTATGTTTAATTGTTGGCTTTCTGGGCAACGATAAGGCGGTCGCCAACATCTGGAAAAATCGCTGAAGGTGGCTAACGCCCGCCAGCGTCTCGACCGTTTTATCAGTGCGTCGTCGCAGATTCCGCGCGGGGATGTTCGCAAGCTTGTTGCCGCTCGCCGTATCACGGTTGACGGCGACTTCGCTTGCGATGCTGGATTGCTGGTCGATTATTTTTCGCACATCACCCTGGACAGCAAAACACTGCAGCGCAACACGCGACGCTATTATCTGTTGCATAAACCCGCCGGTGTCGTCAGTGCGACGACCGATGAAATACACCCGACCGTAATAGATCTTCTCCGCACTTCAGGCGTTTCCGACTGCGCCCTTAAAGATCTGCATATTGCCGGCCGGTTAGATCGCAGCTCAACCGGGCTGCTCTTGCTGACTAACGATGGCGAATGGTCAAAAAAAATGACCGCTCCGGATAAAAATATTTCAAAGGTTTATCAGGTGACGGTTGAGAAGCCCATAAATCATGACTATATCGAGGCGTTCCGTGACGGTATGTTCTTCCCCTATGAGGGCATTACGACCAAGCCAGCTCAGTTAGAGATTATTGATACGTACTCGGCCAGAGTGACCCTGATGGAAGGAAAGTACCATCAGATCAAGCGTATGTTCGGACGCTTTCGGAACCCGGTTTTAAAATTACACCGGATTGGTATCGGTACTATTGAACTTGATAGTACGTTGGAAAGCGGGCAATTTCGCGAGCTGACTCAGAACGAAGTCCGATTAACTAACAGTTGTTAGATACTATTTTCGTAACCAACGATCATCCAGTAACGCACGACCAAGGATGATAGCCACTAAGCCACCAACCAGGTTTGCAATAAGCTCCGCGGCGTAAATCGAGCGCGACTCAAGCACCAGACTCAAGCCAATCGCCACAGGCACCATAATCAGAGCAACACGAACGACCGATTGCCCCAGCGCCCAGTATGCACGATCAATTGCGTTAAACGCACCATTCACAACGATCAGCGCACCAAACCCGGCGTATCCCCAGACAGAGATCATCAGATACGTTGAAATAGCATCAATCACTGCTGGGCTGTCAGTAAACACAGACGCCAGAGACTCACGCCAGGTCACTAACAAAGCGCCTGCAGTCAGGCTGTACACCACACAGAAACCAATCGCCATCCACAACGCCCGGCGAGCCCGGTCGCCATAGCCCGCCCCCCAGTTTTGGCCAACGATTCCGCCAATCGAACTCGAGAGCGCCAACAAAGGCACGACGGCAAGCGCCTGCAAGCGCCCACCTGCACCGAAACCGGCAACGGCGGCATCCCCGTATTTCGCCAGTAATGCCGTCATAATGGATAACCCAACAGGGTTCACTGAATTAGATACCGCCGCAGGGGCGCCCACTCTCAGCAGAGCACGAATATCCTCTCCCGGGTGCGCCTCTTTAAGGCGTGAGAAGTTCAGGCCGACAGGGCTTCGCGCAATCAGCACCAGTGCCAGAATGGACGCCAGTGTCCAACCTGCTACGGTGGCGTAAGCCGCACCCTTAATACCGAAACCTTCGAAGCTACCAATACCGGCAATCAGAATAGGGTCGAGTATCAGGTTGACCAGGGCCATCATCATAAGAATCAGAGACGCCTTACCCGCCATACCCTGAGCACGCAGAGCTCCATTGCCCCCCATGTTGACCAATAACATAGGAAAGCCGAACGCAAAGGGGGTCATGTAGGAGTCGATCAATGGCAACAGATCTCGGGAAGCATTCATCACTTCAAACAAGGGGCGCTTGAAGAGCAACAGGAGCACCGTGATGACAATGCCAAAAATACCCGCTGCCACAATCCCCAGTGCTACCAGACTCTGCGCCTTGTGCTTCTGCCCCGAACCTAACGCCCGCGAAACAACAGAAGCAATGGCAGCGATCACCCCGACACCAAGCGAGGACAGAGCAAACACCACCGGGAAGATAAAACTAACGGCCGTCAGAGGGTCCTTGCCTAAATTACCAATAAAATAGGCATCCAGAAGCCCGACCGACATCAGTGCCAGAATGCCTATCACCATAGGCAATGTCTGGTGATACAGGTGACGCCCCACAGAGCCACTGGTAAGTACTGCGCCTTCGACGCTCATAAAACCCCAGATTTAATAAAAGATGACCGGCTGCACGGTAGCACAGACCTAACGGGCGCCGCGCGGGATAGTCTGTTCAGGCCAGTTGCAGAATACAGGGTATGTCTAGAGCGGCGTGCCCTCAAAGCGACCATTCAGATATTCAACAGCAACCGCTAAGGCACCTATTGCGCGCCCTTCGTTAAAGTCATCGCGGCCGTAAAGCTCGGTCAGGTCCTTGAGCTTCCACTCAACCAACTCCAGCGGCTCCGGCTCATCGCCTTCCAGCTTTGACGGATACAGGTCACGGGCCAGCACCACATCAATGCCTCCACGCATGTAGCTTGGCGACAGACTCATTTTCTTCAGGTAAATGAACTCGCGTGCGGCGAAGCCGATTTCTTCCTGCAGTTCGCGGTTGCAGGCGTCACGCATCGATTCGCCCAGGTCCACCGCACCTTTTGGCAGGGTGAGGGTGTAATCTTCAACACCGCCCCCATATTCACGTATCAGGGCAATCGTTTCATCATCCAGCAGAGCGACCATCATGACGGCACCGCTGCCACCTGGCACCAGTCGTTCGTAAGTTCGTTCAACGCCGTTACTGAACCTGAGGTCAATGGATTCCACCCGGAACAGGCGACTTTCTGCGACCATGTGGCGATTCAGGATTTCGGGTTTTTTATGCATGACAGCCCTGTTTAAATAGTCGGTGAACACTTTTCGTAAGGTATTAGCGCATGACGATGCCAGACTGGCAAGAGATAGACACGGTTCTGTTAGATATGGACGGCACCCTGCTCGATCTGCATTTCGACAATTACTTCTGGCTGGAGCACGTGCCGAGTAAATACGCCGAGCATCACGGCCTCTCAGAAGAAGAAGCTCTCGCAGAGCTGAACAAAAGTTTTGTCGGCCTGCGTGGCACGCTCAACTGGTATTGTCTGGATCACTGGAGTGACCTTACCGGGCTGCCCATCGCTGAGCTGAAACGCGATGTGCAGGACAAAATTGGTTTTCGCCCGCATGTGGAAGACTTCCTCGATACCATGAAGAAGCTAGGCAAGCGCACCGTGATCGTCACCAACGCACACCGCGACAGCGTGAACCTGAAAATGGAACGCACCGGGCTCGATAAACTCGTCGATCACGTCATCAGCTCCCATGATTATAAAGAACCGAAAGAAAGCCAGGCGTTCTGGGACCACCTGCAACGCGAAGAACCCTTTGATAAAGAGCGTTCCCTACTGATTGACGACAGCCAGGCTGTGTTAGAATCGGCAGAGAAATGGGGTATCCGTTGGCTGCTGACGATCTTTCACCCAGACAGCCAGAAAGCGCCAAATACCGACAGTCGCTTTCCGGGCATTCACCACTTCGACGAATTCAAATTTTAGTGAGTCAGGTTGTCTGCGAAAGCGGGCATCTGCGCCAGGGATGGCGCAGCTTGAGCTTACATGGACGTACTTGCAGCGACCCGCGATGTAGAAACCTGATGAATAAAGGGCTTGGCGGAAAAGCCGAGACAGATACAGCGTACTCCTGATCAGGAATTATGAGCGAACAGACACACAAAGTCCGACTCGATAAATGGCTCTGGGCCGCGCGTTTTTTCAAGACACGTGCGCTGGCAAAAGGCGCAATTGAAGGCGGCAAGGTGCATTACGAGGGTCAGCGCTGCAAAGTTAGTAAAACCGTCGACGTGGGCGCCAAACTGACGATCCGGCAGGGCTTCGACGAGAAAATCGTCGTCATTAAAGCGCTCTCTGAGCAACGCCGCGGCGCCCCAGAAGCACGCCTGCTCTATGAGGAAACTCCCGAGAGCATTAAAGCGCGTATGGATAAAGCGGAGTACCGCAAGGTCGTCAAAGCCTCACAAGCAGCACCCGACCATAAACCAAACAAAAAAGAGCGCCGCGACATGCGCCGCTTTGAGCACAATCAGGACTATTAAGAAATGTCTGACACAACTAACAGCGCTGATAGCCTGCAACGCTTCAGCTTCGACAACACCAATATCCGCGGCGAGCTGGCGCACGTCAATGCGAGCTATCGCGAAGTACTGAAGCGCCACCAGTACCCCACACTGATTGCCAAAGCCGTTGGCGAACTGATGTCAGCCACCGCGCTGCTGAGCGCTAATCTCAAGTTCACCGGGCGCCTGACGTTACAGATTCGCCTGCCCGGCAACATCAGTCTGCTGCAGGCCGAAACCAGCGACAAGGGTCAGCTGCGCGCCATTGCCCGTTATGAAGAAGGTACTGAAGAAAGCGAACTGAGTTTCGCTGACGGCCAGATGATCATCACCATTGAGCCTGAAGTCGGTCAGCGCTATCAGGGCATTACCCTGATCAAGGGCGGTAACGTCGCTGGTGCACTGGAAGACTATTTCGAACAGTCCGAACAGCTCAGCTCCCGTTTCTGGCTGGCTTGCGATGGCCAGAATGCCGCAGGCTTTATGTTGCAGCAAATGCCGTCAGAGCAGGGCGATGATCCAGACGCCTGGGATCGCCTCAGCCATCTGGCAAGCACGATCAAAGATGAAGAGCTGATCAACCTGAACAACGAGGTCCTGCTGCACCGTCTGTACCACGAAGAACAGGTGCGGACTTATCCAGCAAGCGAGCTGAGCTTTTTCTGCACATGTTCAAAAGACCGGATCGGTAATGCGCTGCACCAGCTTGGCAAAGACGAACTGATGCAAATTATTGAAGAACAAGGAAAAATCAGCATCAACTGCGACTTCTGTAAGCAAGCCTACAGTTTCGACAAAGAGCAGGTTAATGAGCTCTTCCCGGAGCAGAACCTTCAGTAAAAGCTGAGAAAACAACGACTTAGCTCTACTGCGAACAATTATCGGTCAAAAAGCGACCAGCGGGGCTTAGCGCGCAATGAATTTTCTGGCATAATTGCGCGCCTTAAACTTTTGGGCTCGCCCGGGCACCCTTCAGGGCGGATTATTGAGATACAAAGTATGGCCACAAGCCGTACTGAATTTACGAGGACCCTGCGGGGCATCGATATGACTGTTTACACCGATTTATCTACTCCTTTCCTGGTAGAACAAGCCATCGCCCGCGGCGAAGGTGAACTGCAGGATAACGGCGCTCTGGTTATCAAAACTGGCAAGCGCACAGGTCGCTCTCCGATGGACAAATACATCGTTGAAGAGCCAAGCAGCAAAGACGCGATCGACTGGGGCAACATCAACCGCCCGTTCGACGCTGACAAGTTTGATGCCCTGTGGGAGCGTGTAGAAGAATATCTGGCCCAGCACGACAGCTTCGTATCTCAGGTGCATGTCGGCTCTGACCCGCAGCACTATCTGCCAGTAAAAATGACCACTCAGACTGCCTGGCAGAACCTGTTTGGCCGTAACCTCTTCATCCTGCCAGAAAGCTACAACCCGTCTGACAAAGAAGAGTGGCAGATCCTGAACGTTGCTGGTTTCGAATGTGTTCCAGAGCGTGACGGCACCAACTCTGACGGCGCAGTGATCGTTAACTTCGCCCAGCGCAAAGTACTGCTGGCGGGTATGCGCTACGCTGGCGAAATGAAGAAAGCGATGTTCGGTGTACAGAACTTCCTGCTGCCAGAAAAAGACGTACTGCCAATGCACTGCTCGGCAAACGTTGGCGAAGACGGCGACACCTGCCTGTTCTTCGGTCTGTCTGGCACGGGTAAGACCACGCTGTCTGCTGACCCTGCCCGTTACCTGATCGGTGATGACGAGCACGGTTGGGGCAAAGGCACTGTCTTCAACATTGAAGGCGGCTGCTACGCAAAAACCATCGATCTGTCTCAGAAAAACGAGCCGATCATCTGGGATGCGATCAAGTTCGGTGCCATCGTTGAGAACGTGACCATCGACGAGAACACCCGTGTTGCCGACTACAGCAACACTGAACTGACTGAAAACGGCCGCTGTGCTTACCCGCTGACTCACGTTGAGAAGCGCGTAGAAGAGAACATGGCGGGCGAACCTAAAGCCGTTATCTTCCTGACCTGTGACATGACCGGCGTTCTGCCTCCTGTGTCTGTACTGAGCAAAGAGCAGGCGGCATACCACTTCCTGTCTGGCTACACCGCTCTGGTAGGTTCTACCGAGATGGGTGGCTCTAAAGGTCTGAAGTCGACTTTCTCTACCTGCTTTGGTGCGCCGTTCTTCCCACGTCCAGCGGGCGAATACGCTGAACTGCTGATGAAGCGTGTGACTGAATTCGGTTCTCAGGTTTACCTGGTCAACACTGGCTGGACTGGCGGCCCTAACGGTGGCGGCGGTGAGCGTTTCAGCATCCCGACGACCCGAGCCGTGATTGCAGCAATTCAGACCGGTGCCCTGCGTGATGCTGACACGGAAGAACTGCCAATCTTCGGCCTGCAGGTTCCTAAGTCTCTGGAAGGTGTTGATGCAACCCTGCTGAACCCAACCAAAGCCTGGGCGAACGTTTCAGACTGGGAAGGCGCTGCGAAGAATCTGGCGGCTCAGTTCGTTGAAAACTTCAAGAAGTATGACGTCTCAGACGCGATCGTAAACGCGGGCCCCCAGCTGTAAGCTGAACCTGTTTTACGAGCATAGAAAAGGGCGCTACGGCGCCCTTTTTTGTGTCCATGCCGCTGACCCCACTCCTGCGACAATCCACCACATCCATCGATAGCTATCATGCCATAAAATATAACTAACAACGCATGAGGTTATATTATGAAAACAAGAACTATTCTGGTCACTCTCGCGACATTAAGCCTGATCAGCTGTGGCGGTGAAGCCTCTTCAGACAAAGGCCAAGCTCAAGGAAGTAATAGCGCCAAGGTTAAGGAAAAGAACTCTCTCGTTGATAAAGAGCCGGCCGGTCCCGGCTCTGAAAATACAGATAATCACAACTCATCAGAGGGCGGGGCGAACATAAAATACCTGCGCGAGAACCATGACCATTACAGTCATCATGGTGATATCGAAAGCTACCCGGTCGAACTTCATATAAACGGAGATCAGGTCTACTGGGATATTGAAGCGGATACAGAACAGGATGCGGAAATCCTCGCAGGCCACATTGAATTTATGATGCATGTGCATGAAATGGGCAGTATCCCCCGGGCATGGGACAAGCTGTTTGTCCTTGAGGCCTTCCTGCACGACCAGATCCACACTGAAGTCGAGCAAAAAGACACTCGTATCACCGTTTATAAAACCGGCGATACAGAGTGCGCTTATGAACTGGTTAAGGTTCACGCTTCAGCGGTCAGTAACGAGTTCTTCGCCACTGGCGATATATCCGCCGATCATTCCTATGCCGCAGAGCAGATATTGGCAATGGACATCTGTGCCGCTCAGCGAGAAGAAGCAGAAGCCTTTATCGCTGAGCACTGGGAACCACGCTGAGTAATATTCACAGGGTCATAGCATAGGTATACTCACGTCATCGTGAATAATGTACTTGTGAGTTATGACCCTGCCTTCGATTACCCAACGTCTCGCTACTGAACTCAATATCCGTCCACAACAGGTCGATGCCACCATCGGCCTCCTTGATGAAGGTGCCACCGTGCCCTTTATCGCTCGCTACCGGAAAGAAGTGACCGGTGCACTCGATGACAGCCAGCTACGTAACCTTGAAGAACGCCTGACCTATCTACGCGATATGGAAGATCGCCGGGCTTCCGTCATTAAAAGTATCGAAGAGCAAGGCAAACTCACCGACGAACTGAAGCAAGCGCTACTGACCGCGGATACCAAAACCCGCATCGAAGACTTGTACCTCCCTTACAAGAAAAAGCGCCGCACCAAAGGTCAGATGGCGATCGAAGCCGGTCTTGAACCACTGGCCGACGCCCTGTTCAACGACCCGAACCTGACGCCCGAACAAGAAGCTGAAAAGTACCTGAACGCAGAACACAGCATCGGTGATACCAAAGCTGCCTTAGATGGCGCTAAATACATTCTGATGGAGCGCTTTGCCGAGAACGCTGACCTGCTCGCTGCACTGCGTCGTTTCCTGAAACAGGAAGCGACTCTCTCAGTGCGGGTTGTGCCGGGCAAAGAACGTGAAGGCGAAAAATTTGCCGACTACTTCGAACATGACGAACCGCTGAAGTCGGTGCCTGGCCACCGCGCACTGGCAATTCTCCGTGGGCGTAATGAAGGCGTATTGTCATTCGCGCTGGTCACCGGCGACCCTAACGACAAGCTCAGCGCCAGCCCTTGCGAAGCCATTATTGCCGAACACTCCGGCATTAAAAACGAAGGCCGCGCCGCCGACCGCTGGCTCGCCGAGGTGGTGAAGTGGACCTGGCGTATCAAGCTGCTGACCAGTCTTGAAACCGAGCTGGTCGGCCAACTGCGCGAGCAAGCCGAAGAAAGTGCCATTAAAGTCTTCGCGGATAACCTGAAAGACCTGCTGCTCGCCGCCCCTGCTGGGCCGAAAGCCACCATAGGCCTCGACCCGGGCCTGCGCACCGGGGTAAAAGTCGCCGTGGTGGATAAGACTGGCAAGGTCGTTGATCACTGTGCAATCTTCCCGACGCCTCCGCAGAATCGTATTGCGGAATCCGAGGCCGTTCTGCTGGCGCTGATCCAGAAGCACGATGCCGAGCTGATCGCGATTGGTAACGGTACGGCCTCACGCGAAACCGATAAGTTCGTCGGCGATCTGCTGAAAAAACACAAAGACCTGAAAACGCAGAAAATCATGGTCAACGAAGCCGGCGCTTCGGTGTATTCGGCGTCCGAACTGGCGGCGAAAGAATTTCCGGATCTCGATGTGACCATCAGAGGCGCGGTCTCTATTGCCCGTCGCCTGCAGGACCCTCTGGCCGAGCTGGTGAAAATCGAACCGAAATCCATTGGCGTGGGTCAGTACCAGCACGATGTGAACCAGAGCCAACTGGCCCGCACGCTGGATGCGGTGGTGGAAGACTGTGTGAACTCGGTCGGCGTTGACCTGAATACGGCGTCTGCACCACTCCTGACCCGAGTCTCAGGCCTGAACGCCACACTGGCCAATAACATCGTTGCTTTCCGCGATGTGAACGGTGCCTTCACTTCCCGCAAAGACCTCGCCAAAGTGCCGCGCCTTGGAGACAAAACCTTCGAACAGGCAGCAGGCTTCCTGCGCATTATGGACGGTACAAACCCGCTGGATGCCTCCGGCGTTCACCCTGAGTCTTACCCGGTAGTGGAGCGTATCGCTCATGAATTCTCACGCGATGTGAGCAGCCTGATTGGTGACAGTGCCTTCCTGAAATCTGTCAACGCGGGCCAGTTTACTGACGAGAGTACTGGTGAGCTAACATTGAAGGATATCCTTTCAGAGTTAGAGAAACCCGGCCGCGACCCTCGCCCTGAATTCCGCTTCGCGGAGTACAAAGAGGGCGTCGAAGATATCAAAGACCTGAAGCCAGGAATGATTCTCGAAGGCGCCATCACGAATGTAGCGGCCTTTGGGGCATTTGTAGATATCGGCGTGCATCAGGATGGTCTGGTGCATATTTCAGCACTCGCCGATCATTTTGTGAAAGATCCACGCGACGTCGTTAAAGCGGGTGATATCGTTAAAGTGAAGGTGATGGAAGTCGATGTGTCGCGTAAGCGCATTGGCTTATCCATGCGACTCGGGGATGATATCCCGGTTGCAGGTGAGTCATCGCAACGCGGTGGTAAAGACAGGTCCCAGCGCCAACCTCGTGGATCGAAGCCTGCGCAGCAACCGGCAGGCAATGGTGCGATGGCGGGAGCCATGGCAGCGGCTTTTGCCAACGCTCGTAAGAAGTAAAACAGATATTGAGAAGTTATCGTGCTAAAACAAGGATCGTTATTCATCATACTGTCGTGCGCTGCGAGCCTTTACCAGCCACTGCACGCAACGGCAGATGAAAGCACTGATGATCTCTCGTCTCTCGCCTGGGACTCCGCCTCCTGGGATAGCACTGCCGCCGATATTCCCCATGTTCTGACGCCTGCCAGGTTGCATCAGGCAACCGCAGAAGTACCGGGCAGTGTTACTGTGCTGGATGCTGACTTTATCCGGCGAACCGGCATTAAACGCATCTCGCAACTGCTGCGCTATGTCCCCGGAATGCTGGTTGCCTACGACATTCGTGATAACAGTGATGCCGTCGTCTATCACGGTGGCCCCTCCATTCTGCCGAAAAGCTTTCAGGTACTTATTGATGGGCGGGCACAATACCTTGCCGGATTAGCCGCCGTATCATGGGAGGACCTGCCAGTCGCGGTAGAGGACATTAAGCGCATCGAAGTCGTTCGTGGCCCCGCTGCTACAAGCTTTGGCACTAACGCCTATAAGGCTGTGATCAATATCATCACGCACTATCCACAGGATGCATTCGATGATCAGATCAGCGCGCAGCAAGGCAATAACAGAGATACCTACCTATACGCACGGACGACCGGCGACAAAGAGATTCATCACTGGCGCCTGTCCGCTAAGGCCTACTCTACAGAACACCTGCGCGACAGTGAGGACGCCAGCATAGGCTGTATAAACCCCTGCGACGACAACCGCGATTTCGCTGCAGTTATGCTGAATACCAGCCACCAACTGAGTGATGCGCAGAGACTGAATACGGCTTTTACGATCACCAACTCCTACCGCGACGTGCCTGATTACGAATTTTCAAGCAACCATGTTGAGGCCAATCAATTTGAAGCCAGCGTGATCTATGAGCATGACCTGTCAGCGTCGCATGAGATTAAGCTCTCAGCCCATGCAACACGGTTCGAACGTCGCCAGCATGGTGTGCTGGAAAGTGGACCTTCCGGTTTATTTGATCCGCTGCTGAGACAACTGGATGAAATTAACCCAGAGGCAGCAGATCAGTTTGTTCAGGGAGAATCCCTGACGACACTGGATACCAGCAACCCGGAAGAGTTGGCGCTGGCTCAACAACTACTGGCTCGATACGGCAGTGATCCCGCTGCTTTCTTTATCCCAATCAGCGGTAATGTCCTCGCCGATACCAATGAACGGCGTATCGACCTCGAAATACAAGATACGGTCGCCTTCACAGATAACCTGATCATGATCAGCGGCATCGGTTATCGTAGAGAGCAGATTTACTCAAAGCCGTTTTACGACGGCTACATAGACTCAGACCAGTTTCGCGGCTTCGGCAATATCAACTGGAGAGTCAGTAATCGCTGGGCTCTGCATTCAGGCGTCATGTATGAATATGAAGAAGGGGGCACTGATGTCTGGTCAGGAAAGCTGGCAGCCAACTACCTGATCAGCCCGCTTGAATCTGTAAGGCTCGTCTTCAGCCGCGCGGGCCGCACACCAGACATGCTAGAGCAGAGAGCAGACTGGATTTTAGTCGTCGACAATGCAGAGACGCAGTCGCCATACGCCGGTGTCGAATACTACGATGGATTCAAAGGCCCAGGTAATCTTCAGCCTCAGATTATTCATTCACTCGAACTGGGCTATTTTGCCAGCAAATCATTCTTTGGCGGGAATATAGAGTGGGACGTTAAATTATTCAGAGAAGAACTCACCAACGTCATCTATCACTATCCATCGATCCGGCTGGATACCGTCAATGATGGTAACGAAATCACTTATACCGGCGCCGAAGGCCAGCTGGCTTTCACGACTCAAGAAACTGCAGAGTTCCGCCTGACCAGCGCTTGGTTACGGACAGAAGTAGACCCAACAGACGATCTCAACGACAGTGATCTGGTGGCTCTGTATGCGCCGCGCTCTCACTCAGCTTCATGGTTTCAGCCCTGGCCGGCGCAGATTTTTACCCAGCTCAGCGCCTTTGTCATTGAAGACGGCCGCCGGGTAAATCGTGGCGACAATGCTGCCGACCTGCATACGCTGGAGCTGAACCTGTACCGCGATTTTACGTCAGCAGAAACAACCACCCGGTTAAGTTTCAGAGCTCAGCGAGACTTTACCACCGACACCTTCAAGCCAGATTCAGAACCTTACGCACAGGCAGTGCGTTTTCAGATCAGCGCCAGTGTTTCTTTCTGATCGCTGACCAAGCGAACAATGAGTAGAGGTATACACAACACTGTTCAGGCTGGAAGAACAATCTGAGACCAATTTCTGATACAAGCATGTATAAGATCTTATCGATTCCTCCTATAATCCGCTGACTTACAACCTGATGCAGAGGTGCTCTTGGCTTCCTACGATTCACTGCTGGCGCTACTGGCCGACTCCCGGCACCTACCCATGCTTTCCCGGCTGCAACGGGGAATTGAAAAGGAAGGTCTGCGCTGCAGCAATGACGGACTGATCGCTCAGACGCCTCACCCGAAGGGCATGGGCTCTGCGCTGACGCACCCGGCCATTACAACGGATTACTCGGAAGCTTTACTGGAGTTTATTACGCCAGTATTCAACAGCGCCCATGAGGCGTCTGCGTACCTCGAAACAGCTCATCGCTTTGCCTACCAGCAAATGGAAGGTGAACTGATCTGGCCAGCGTCCATGCCGTGCATCCTGAAAGGCGAAATGAGCATTCCTATCGCCGAATATGGCAGTTCAAACATCGGGCGCCTGAAACATGCGTACCGCCACGGCCTCTGGCATCGCTACGGCCGTGTTATGCAGGCAATCTCAGGTATCCATTACAACTTCTCACTGCCAGACGACCTGCTGAAGCTGCTGGCAGAGCAGGAAGGCAAGCAAGCCGACAAAGACTTCGTGTCGCGCCGCTATCTCGGCATGATCCGCAATTTCCGTCGCTATGGTTGGTTACTGATGTATCTTTTCGGTGCCTCGCCAGCGGTATGCCGCACCTTTCTTGATGGTCGCGCGCATTCATTGCAAAAGCTTCATAAACACACGCTGTATGCTCCATACGCCACGTCGCTGCGAATGAGCGACCTTGGGTATCAGAACAACGCCCAGTCAGGTCTCGTCATCTGCCACAACTCTCTGGAGTCTTACATCGACACATTGAGTAAGGCGTTGACGATTCCAGTACCTGAGTACGAGGCCATTGGCATGCAGGAAGAGGGCGGACAGTATAAACAGCTGAATACCAACCTTCTTCAGATTGAAAATGAGTACTACAGCAACATCCGTCCGAAACGCGTTGGCGAATCGGGGGAGAAGCCACTGGAGTCTCTTGCGCGCGCAGGCATTCAATACATTGAAGTTCGTAGCACCGACGTGAATCCATTCCTGCCACTGGGTATTGATGTTCCTCAGATGCACTTTATGGACATCTTCCTGACATGGTGTGGTCTGCAGGAGAGCGGAGAGATTGATGATGCCGAGTACGAGCGCATTAATCGTAACTTCAGCAAGGTAGTCTACGAGGGACGCCGACCAGGGTTAACGCTCGAAAGTGCCAGCGGAGAAACAACCCTGACTGAGTGGGCGACCGACCTTCTCAATAGCATGCAGCCCGTAGCATCCTTGCTGGACGATGCAAATCATCACAGCTTCCACCTCGATACGCTGGGCCAGCAGCGGCTTAAAGTTGCGGACAGCAGTCATACGCCATCAGCGAAAGTACTGAGAATTCTGGAAGACGAAAATATTGAGTTTGCAGAACTGACGCTGCGACAAGCTCAGGCTCATCGCAAATTCCTGAGCGAACCCTTGTCTGCTGAAGTACGCGACCAGTGGAAAGCAACGGCTGAAGAAAGCCTCAAAGCGCAGGCTGAACTCGAAGCAAACGACACTCAGCCCTTTGATGAATTCTTGCGCGAGTACATGACCCGCTGACGGACGGCTCCGTCAGCTCTGGGCTGTCAGTGGTGAGCCGTCAATTCTGAACAACGAAATTATTGAAGTACAGATCATCCACTGACGGGGCACCTTCCAGTTGAGTCATGACCGCGCGGACTTCTTCCAGAGCGATCTGACGAAGCTCTTCACGCCCCTTCGTCGAATTCATAATCTCTGCCTCCTGGGCACTGAACAGCATCACCAGACTGTTGCGCAGATAGGGCTTGTGATGCGCGACAGCAGCGCCTGCCTCGGTCGTACTCACCTTCAGAGCGACATCCGTGCGCAAATACTTAATCCTGCCCGTACTGCCGTAGTTCACAACAAACGCAGGTTCGAAGTAGATGTACTGAACCTGAGGGCCTGCAGGGGCCGCTTCATCTTCTGCAACAACCATCACTGGTAGCACTACCAGTAGCGTGAAAATAAGGCGCTTCAACATGCCGCGTCTCCGTCATAATGTAGATTATGGTCAAGCTTAGCAGCTGACGCGGATTCCGCTGGGAGTGCGTGATAGACTCCGAACAACTAATTCACGAGTTCATAGAACGACTTATGATGCTGCAACGTTTATTTCCCGCGCCATTGGTTGCCGGTGGCTATCTGGCCGGCTTTCTTATCTGTGTCCTTCTGTTGGCATCGGCCTATTACTTTGAATACCAGATGTTTCTTGATCCTTGCCCACTCTGTATTGTTCAGCGCATCGCAACGCTGGGGATTGGCATAGGCTGTCTGCTGGCATTCATTGCGCGACATACTCTCTGGCCGCACCGTATTGCTCTGATATTCACCCTCGCCTCATCCGTATTTGGCGTCTGGGTCGCTAACCGACATGTCTGGCTTCAGGGCTTGCCGGCAGACGAAGTACCGGAATGCGGCCCCAGCGTTGAATACATGGCCGAGGTTCTGCCTTTCACCGAACTGGTTAGCTTCATGCTTCAGGCCAGTGGCAGCTGCGCGGATATTTCGTGGGACTTCATGAACATGAGTATGCCCGAATGGACTCGTGTCATATTTGTTGTGTTTACGCTTGTTAGCCTTTTGGGGCTTGTCCGCGCCTGGGCCGCAGACAAGCAGGGCTGATGCACATAACCGCGGTATTGCAAGAAAAAAAACTGAAAAAAGTTGCTTGAAATGCCGCTTTCCACGCGCCTATATTGGTGACACTAAGGCATAAGCAGCACCGTTTTCACAGAGGAATTTTGACATGCTGGAAAAATGTAAAAATGCACAGGAACGCTGGGGCGGTGTTCACCAACTGATCGACAAATGGCTGAATGAGCGCCAGAGCCTGATCGTTCTGTTCTGCAATCTGAGCGCCAGCAAACCGCTGTCTGAAGAAGAGCCACTGGCAGAGAACCTACAGCGCTTCTGTGAGGTGATGATGGACTACTGCTCAGCTGGCCACTTCGAAATCTACGAGCAGCTGATGAACGAAGCTCGCGAGTTTGACGACGGCACCATTGATCTGGCAAACGAACAGATGCCACGTCTCGAAGCTCTGACCGGCGAATGTGTCGATTTCAATGACACGTACGACAAGCACTGCACTCTGGACCAACTGGCGAAGCTGCCGGCCGACCTGTCAGCGATCGGTGAAGTTCTCGAAGAACGCTTCCAGATTGAAGATAACCTGATCGAGAAGATGCACAACGTTCACCGTGAAGCGGTTGCCAGCTAAGACAGAATTTCTGTTCTACACTGACAACAGGGCGCGCACTTCGCGCGTCCACTGACCGCTCACGGAACAGGTTGTCATGATCCCGCGTTTTATTCTTTTTCTGCTTTCCCTGACTCTGCTCACCGCCTGCGATAACGCCGCTGAACCTGAGCGCTTCTCTGAAGTTGCTACTCAGGGCGTGTATAGCATGCGTATCAACCATTCCGGCAATGCCGCCTTTATCGGCAGTCTGCATCATGGTGGCAGCTACTGGACACTGGACCCGGCCGAGCGTCATTTCGACTGGAATCACAAAGCCGACGGCTACAGTAACCTGACCAGTGGGGCTTTCTCACCGGACGACGCTTACGTTGCCAGCGCGGATAACCGCACCATCGTGCTTTGGGAAGTCGCCACAGGTAAAGCCGTCTGGTTCTGGAATACGCCTGGCGACATCGAAGACATTGCTCTCACCGAAAACGGCAATCTTGCACTCCTTGGTATGCAAGACTACACCGCCACACTGTTCGATATCCGCAATGGCGGTATCCGACAACGACTTGCCCACGACGGCATTGTTTACGACGTCAGCCTGAGCGCCGATGGCTTACTTGGCGCCTCTGCCAGTGATGACCTGACAGCCATTGTCTGGAATCTCAATGACGGTACAGCGATTGCGACTCTGAAGCACGACAACCAGGTCAAAACCGCCGAACTGTCGCCCAGTGGTCGCCTGATATTCACGTCAGCCTTGCGCGAGGCAGGGCGCATCTGGGATGCCGCCAGTGGCCAGTTGCTGCTCGAATTACCCGGTGGTCGCGGACACTTCAGTACAGCAAGGTTCGACGAGTCGGAACAACGGCTGCTGACAGGCAATACATCGGGGCAGATACAACTCTGGGACGTTCAGACGGGCGCTGAACTTAAACGCTGGCGCGCAACGCCCGGAGATCATTGGGTAGGAAATAACGTTGCCCTCGAAGACGTCGCCTTCACCGACACAGGCGTCGTTGCGGCGGCTGCGAACGGACGCGTCTATCACATGTCGCTGTGATACAGGTCGCTCTGATACAGCTCACCCCGAGAACATGCAGAGTGCTCACATATGAAGACGACGTCTACTTCTGTTCTTCAGTTGAGTACCGTGACTCCAACATAGTCTTCACCTGCTTTGCCTGATCAATCAGCTCCAGCGCCTGACCCGGCATAACGATCGGCGAATCAGGTATCTGAGGCTCGGGAGTAATCAGTTCGGCGTCTGGTGTTTCTTCTTTCTTCGTTGCGACCGGTGCCAGAATATTTGCTGCGGTATCGATGTGAACCTCTTTGACTGTCACACCTTCCGGCGCTTCGTTGCCGAAATGCCATTGGCCAGTGTCGTCCTGCCACTTGTAAAACGTCTGGCGCGTCTGCTCTGTGGAGGCAGGCGGCGTATAGGCCGAAAGCCCTGATGATGAACCACTGTTCACTTTTTTCATAATGTAGGGCGTGCCGATCGCCACACCCAGGACACTGAGAAGAAACAGGATCGCGGTGAATTTCATAGCAACTCCTTTTGTCGACTGTATTCCGGCAAAATCCGGATTTTTGCAGTATGCTAAAGACTGTCCGATAGAGAAATCTATCTTAACACCCATCGCTGAAGGGAAACGATGTCATCTATGACTGCAGGGGTTATCAGTCAAAAGCCCAGAGTGGTTACCTACGCAAAAGCGATGCGGGTTCTGGTCGCGAACGCGAAGGGCGGCTGTGGTAAAACCACACTGGCCACGAACCTGGCCTGCCAGTTTGCCCGCGAGGGTAAGATAACGACTCTCATTGATCACGACCCTCAGGCATCCGCCACCGACTGGCTGAAGCTACGTAGCGCTAAGCTTCCGATTATTAATGGTATTGAAGCGGTCAGAGAACGTCACCGCACTGGCTCAACACTCAGCTGGCGTATGCGAATTCATCCCGCAACAGAGCGTGTGGTGATCGACACGCCAGCGGGCCTTTATGGCAATGCACTGTCTGACCTGGTTGCGCAATCGGATATCGTCATCATTCCAGTCATTCCATCGGCCATCGATATGCGCGCCGCCACAGAATTTATTGAAGAATTAAGAAAGACACAGGCCTACCGCCAACGAGCCTGCGCCATTGCAGTAGTCGCTAACCGCGTTAAACGGAACACGCTGAGTTTCAACTCGCTGAAGTCTTTCCTCGACGATCTGCATATCCCATTTGTAACCGCATTTCGCGATACACAATTCTATGTTAAGGCCGGAGAGCACGGCTTTGGTGTTGTCGATTTTGACCGACAACACCCGAAAGAACAGGAAGAGTGGCAACCACTTATGATCTGGTTGAATAAAACGATGCAGGAAATCCAACGTAACCGAATCTGAGTTCAGGCCTCTTCTTCATAGCCGTACAGATGACGAACTTCGGCCCTGACTGCCGCTTTTGCTCACATTCTCAGAACCTGGCCATGAGCACCGACCAGGGCATCGAAGTCGAGTTGAATCAGGCGTTCAAAATCCCGCTGTAAAGAACCACCTTTGGGCGTTACGCGCTTCAACCATGGCCCACCGATATTCATGCCCCGGTGAAAACCAAGCAGCTTGAATACAAACCGGGTAAAGCCTGAAAAGTAATCCCAGTCGCGGTAATACTGAAGACTATCGGTGGTAATCAGCAGCCTGTGCTTATTTATAAGAAGCGCGGCTTCAGGGTACAGTGCATTGCGATAAACAAAGAAGAGACTATCTCTTATGGGGCCTGGCGAAGCTTCGTCCACAAGCACATCAATCTCTGGTGAGCTGTATGTACTCTGCCCGGCCTGGGCCCAGAACAGGCATTGGTAGCGGTCAACGTAGTATTGGTCATCCAGTCCGTGAAAGTCACCAAGCCTCACCACCCGGGCGACCTGTCCCAAGGCATCAAGCTCGCGCAGAGCGTCTTCCTGAAGGCGCACAGGATTGATCAGGGTGAGTTCATTCCCTTCACGCAGAATAATCATATTGCGGTTGAGGCGCATTCCTGGCCCGACACGGATGCTACCGTGTACCCAGAACACATCAGGGAACAATTGCTCGATGGGGTCGTGCGGATAGGCGGCTGAGTACATGTTTCCTCCTGAAACTGCGTGTACAGATATCCGGTGTCAGCCCTGAGAGAGTTCAGCCAAGGCTGTGCATTCCTTTTCACTACTGCAGACTAGCATAAGGTCAGAGACTGTGCAGCGGCCCTTATCCGCCCGATTATCTTTATTTCTGGCCCATAAGATCCCAAGACCATAACGCTCTGCTTCAAGCTCCGATTTTTTCAACAGCTCGTAGAGATCACCATGCTCAAGGCGGTCCGCCTGACGTCGTTGCTGGCGCAGAGGCTCGATCATATCCTGCTTCCAGTTCAGGTATTCACTGTTGACCAGAGCCGCCTCGTTTACTTCAAGCCCCTGTTCAGATAACCAGAGCACCGTCAGCAATTGCAGGATATCGGCACCGTGCTCATCCTGCATACGAAGCAGCTGAGCTTCTACTCCCGAGCGTGAATACACGCGTAATGCATAGCGCCATAAGGCGTTATCCATTGGTCCGTCACCCGCTTCTGTGGCAAACTGCGCCGCCATTACCAGCCCCTTTTCTGTGTGTTTTCTATGATCGAGTTTAATCAGGTTTCGTTACAGCGCGGTACTAATTTTCTGTTAGAAAAAGCCAGCCTGCGCATTCATGACGGCCAGAAGCTGGCGCTTATCGGCCCTAACGGGGCCGGCAAGTCGAGCCTGTTTGCTCTTCTTAACGGAGAACTGACCGTCGATGGCGGTGATCTGAATATGCCAGCCAAGTGGCGCATCGCTCATATGAAGCAGGAAGTCGAAGCCAGTGAACGCTGTGCTCTCGATTATGCCATCGATGGGGACGCGCGCTACCGCGAAATCGAAGCCGGTATGGCCAACGCCAGCGATGATAACGCACTGACTCGCTGGATGGATGCCATGGACGAGCACCAGGGTTATCAGATTCCAGTGAAAGCCGAACAACTGCTGCATGGCCTTGGTTTCTCGCAAGCCGACCTGAAACGCTCGGTAAAAGACTTCTCCGGTGGCTGGCGTATCCGCCTGAATCTGGCTCAGGCGCTGATGATGCCCTCTGACCTTCTGCTCCTCGACGAACCCACCAACCACTTAGATCTTGAGGCTACTTTGTGGTTAGAAGGCTGGCTGAAAAAATATCCCGGTACTCTGCTGTTTATCTCCCATGACCGTGATTTTATTGATTCAGTTGCAGACCATATCGTTCACCTTCATAACCGCGAGCTGGTGGTGTACCCGGGTAACTACAGCGCCTATGAGCGCATCCGCGCCGAAAAGCTGGCTCAACAACAGACGGTCTACGAAAAGCAGCAGGAGCGTGTTGCTGAAATCGAGAAGTTTGTCGCCCGCTTTCGCGCCAAAGCAAGTAAAGCCAAGCAGGCTCAGAGCCGCTTAAAAGAGCTGCAACGCATGGAGCTGATTGCTCCAGCGCACGTCGACTCGCCATTCCGCTTTGAATTTCCCTGCTACGAAAAAATGTCGACGCCGTTATTGGCTATTGATAACGCCGACCTGGGCTATGCCGATAAAACTATCCTGCCACAGGTAAAAATATCCATCGTACCGGGCCACCGAATTGGTTTACTCGGTCCGAACGGTGCCGGTAAATCTACGCTGTTAAAAACGCTGTGCGAAGAGGTTCCTTTACTCGCAGGCGAGCGCAGCACCGGTGAACATTGCCATATCGGTTATTTTGCACAGCACCAGCTGGAATCACTGGATGTAAAAGCGAGCGGGTCGCTGATTCTGCAGCGTTTACGTCCACAGGCGAGCGAGCAGGAAATCCGTAACTTTCTCGGTGGCTTTGGTTTCCATGGCGATAAAGCATTAGAAGTGATTGAGCCGTTTTCTGGGGGTGAAAAAGCCCGCATGGCCCTGGCATGTGTCGCCTGGATGAAGCCAAACCTGCTGATTCTTGATGAGCCAACGAACCATCTGGATATTGAAATGCGCGAAGCACTGGCACTCGCGCTGCAGAATTTCGAAGGCGCTATTTTAATTGTCAGCCACGACCGCCACCTGCTGAAGTCCACCGTCGATGAATATTGGCTGGTCGACCACGGCAAGGTGCAGAGTTTCGACGGCGACCTTGATGATTACCACGATTATCTGAATAAGCGTGAAGCCAACACACCGACTGCCGGAGAAACAGCGCCAGCAACCTCAGGCGAGAAGCAGCCGGTAGTTGACCGCAAAGAACAAAAACGCATCGAAGCCGAAAAACGCCAGCGCCTGGCTCCCATCCGCAAGCAACAACAAGCGGCGGAAAAAAAGATGGAAAAACTACAGGCAGAGCTGGCAACCATTGAAGAAAACATGGGTGACGCCACTCTGTACGATGCATCACGTAAGGACGAGCTCAACACTCTGATTCAGCAGCAAGGCAAACTGAAAGGCGAGCTGGATGACATTGAAATGGAGTGGATGGAACTGACCGAACAACTGGAAGCCGCAGAGTAACGCGGTTTCTAAGCTCTCTGAACGGCAAGTAGCTGGCGTATTGCATTGCGCATAAATCCGGGCCGCACTGGCTTGTGCAATACAGTAATCCCCTCCTCGGCCAATGCTTTAATACGCTCAGGAGCCGTGTCTCCCGTGATCATGAGTACCGGCAAGTCGGGCAGAAGCTCTGATTTAATGCGCGAGACTAACTCCTGCCCGGTCATGCTCCCGGGCAGGCGATAATCGCTGATCAGAATATCTGCCCAATCAGGCTCTGCTTCGACGATCGCCCATCCCTCGACAGCATCAACACAGGCACGCACATGACACCCCCACCCTGCCAGTAGCTGAGCTGTGCTCTCGCGCACCATGGCATCGTCTTCAACGAACAGCACATTCACGCCACTGAAAACGCCAGCGGATGCAGGTATCACACCTTCGGTCAGCGATACCACGGCTCCGTCTTCTTCCGTCCATTCGGCACCAGCAAGAGTCACACTGAATACCGACCCTTTACCGGGTTCAGAATCCACTTCAAGTTCGTGCCCTAATAGTCCGGCAAGACGACGACATACCGACAAACCGAGTCCTAACCCTTTCTGACGATCCCGCTCAGGGTTATTCAACTGCACAAACTCCTGAAAGATCTGATCCTGCTGATCCGCCGGAATCCCCATCCCGGTGTCACTGACTTGCACAGACACGTTGTCACCCGCCACCACGTCAACACGCACTTGCCCGGTTTCGGTATATTTAATGGCGTTTGTAATCAGGTTGCGAAGGATGTTGCCAAGCAATACCGGATCACTGTGCACCGCGCACTGACAAGGCATAGCCACCAACTCAAGTCCCTTAGCTTCTGCGACCGGGCGCGCTTCAATAACAAGACTCTGAATAAGAGGATCGAGTCTGAAATCAGAGGGCTCGGCACGAACGTCTCCGGCATCCAGCCGCGAAATATCCAGCAGCTTTCCCAACAGGTCATCAATCGAAGTAACAGCCGAACGAATGTGTGAAACCAACTGCTGACCGCGCTCAGTACTGACTTCCTGTCGCAGCCCTTCCGAAAGCAGAGAGAGTGAATGAACCGGCTGGCGCAGGTCATGACTGGCTGATGCGAGAAACTGAGTTTTTGCGCGACTGGCTGCATCGGTAATTTCATATTGCTCGCGCAGGGTCTCAGCCAGACGAATATTTTTTAGTGTCAGTGCCATCATATCTTTGTAGGTAATGCTGCCCGAACGGGCAACGGAATAGGCGACACCGATGTAGGCGAGAAATGCCAGCCCCATTCCCTTGTACTGTGGGTCGGGCTGAATCAGACACATGACAATCATCGGCATCGTGCTGACCACCAGATAAATCGCATGGGTAAGCAACCAGATGGCGTTGGTGCTGACCGATGATACGGTGACACCAATAATGAGCACAAAAAGCAGGGTCTGTTCTGCAAACTCACTGACGTTAAAGAACAGCACTCCCGCACTGCCCCATAAGGTAGCGAGCACGATCACACCCGCCATGTACATACCGCGCCAGAAGGTCAGTGAACGCCGCTCGTAGTAATTCCGGTAACACCACAACAGGCCTGTGCCAAACACCTCAAGCCCGATACAGGCGGCATACCAGAGATAACCGTATACCGCGCCTGCCGGGGGACTCTGATTAACAATCAATACCGTCGTTAATATGAGGGTGCCAATCGTTATCGTGCTGATGCGGTCGTACAGATCATCCGTTGCCCGGCGACGGCGGAACGCATTAATCTCATCATCGCTCAGCTCGATATCGTCTGTTGCGACGGTCATTCAGGCAGAAGTCCCAAACGGCGTACGGCATTCAGGCAAGCGGTGCGATTGGTGACCCTGAATAACCGGAAAACATCCCGCAGATGACCTTTGATGGTGTTCTCAGAGATATCGAGTTCGCTGGCGATAACTTTATTGGACATGCCCTGCGCGAGCAGATGAAGAATTTCCTGCTGACGCGGTGTAAGACGTATCTCGGGAAGCTCCTGTTTCTGACTCTGAATCAGTTCAAGCCAACCCTCAGGTAAATAGGTCTCACCGTTAAGTACATCCTGAATTGCGTTGATCAATACTTCCGGCGGAGATGACTTAGGCAAGTAGCCCAGTGCTCCATGATCCAATGCTTTTCCAGCGTCTGACAGTGACTCAGAAGCAGAGATCATCATCACCGGTGACCAGACTGACATTTGCTGCAGGCGCCGGATGAGGGTCAGGCCGCTGATACCCGGAAGATTCAGATCCATCAGAATCAGGTCGGGTTGTTCATCCATGTCATTCAATACTTGCTCTGCCTCTTCCGCGGTACGGACCTGTGTCGTATCACAGGGCGCCAAAGACTGCTCAAGAAGCCCGGCTAAACCACCGGCGAAGAGCAAATGATCATCAATGATTAAGTAGTGCATCCATTCTCCTGTTACATCCGGGGCGAAGGCTTTCTGCATTGACAGGACTGTCAGCTAGCGACACCCCACACTAAAGTATTGGGCTAATGTAACCCAAAATGCGCTAGGTGTTCAGAGGGAAGTAATCTAATTTCCGATGAGCATCTGAGACTGTCCAAGCGAATTAAACAGACCAAGAAAAAAGTGGACAAGGGCGGGTTATGAGTCAGCCTGCCGGAATCACCGCCATCGTCAAACGCGAAATGCAGCTGAGCTTTTCTTCGTCGTTGTAAATCCGTATTTCCCAGACTTGTGACGTACGGCCACGATGAACGATCTTTGCCACTCCTGTGAGGGTGCCAGATCGTACTCCGCGAAGGTGGTTAGCGTTAATTTCCTGCCCGACTGCATACTCTTTACTGTTATCAAGGCACATATTCGCGGCCATGCTGCCCAGTGTTTCGGCGAACAATACATTGGCGCCACCGTGCACCAGCCCAATCGGCTGAAAAGTGCGCGGGTCAGCTGGCATCGTTCCTTTCACCCAGTCATCACCAATTTCAGTAATCTCAATGCCCAGATTGGAGCAGGCCGTATTTTCCATTGCCTTATTGGCTGCTTGAATATCAGGAGTCGAAAACCAGATCGTCATATCAGAGGCTCACAAAGTCACAAAAACAAGAGGATATGACAACTCACGCCAAGCGACCAGCCAGTTACCTGCGACGCACTGTTTCATTCGTTTTCGCAGAAAAATTCCATCGTGCGCCAGACTACGTATATGACTTCAAATAATCTTTTCACTCAGTAATTTCTCGCTCAGATGTGCCCGCGCAAGCCAAGTTACCGTGGAGTGATTGCCTACCCCCTTTAAGCCCGGCAGGCTGTCAGGCTGCACCCTGATGTAAGCGTTTAAGTCTCACCAACGCGGTTCGGGTGAATACAACAATAAAAATGCTCTTCTGGGGTTACTATGACTAAACCAAACCGTATTAAGCGCGCGCTGCTAGCGTCCGCGCTCAGTGCCGGTCTTATCAGTACGCAATCTGCCAGTGCTGATGTAACAGGTCCGGGAACACTCAACGGCGATCTGTGGCAATCAACTGCTGAGTTCTTTCTTAGCTTTTCTTTCGCCGCTGAAGCCATTAACGAATCAAACAATATCCGCCCGTTTCTGATTCCACAGGCAAGATCCCATGGTCTTACCACCTTCCGGGACCAGGCCATTAGCTTTGATTTCCGGGCCAAACATCTGGATGCCAATGGCAACGTTGATAATGATCTTAACTGGACCATTTCCTCATTGCCCATGCATGGGACTCTGACGGGTACCCCGCCCAATATGACCTACACGCCGGACGCCAACTACACAGGGTTTGACCGGGTGATCTTCAAAGTCGATGACGGCGCCGATGGCAGCACTGAAGGCACCATTGATATCAAGGTTCAGGGCTCTTACACGGCGTTTGAAAGTGGTCAGGTACGTCCTCTGGCAATGAACTCCGATAAAACCCGCCTTTACGCACTGAACACCCCCGACGGCAAGATGGAAGTGTTCGACGTTTCGGGTGAATTACCTGAATTGCTGCACAGCGTTCCGGTTGGCCTCGAGCCTGTCGCGATTGCGCTGCGCAATGACAGCGAAGCCTGGGTGGTGAATACCCTGTCGGATAACATCAGCGTGGTCGACCTTGCTGCCGATATTCCACACGTCACGCGTACCCTGTACACCGGTGATGAGCCTCAGGATATTGTATTCGGCGGCCCGGACCGCAACCGTGCTTTTGTCACCACCGCACACCGTGGTCAACATTCACCATCCGATCTGGATGCCATGACGCCAGGGACTGACCGGGCCGATGTCTGGGTCTTTGATGCAGCCTCTGGTGATTCGGAGCCTGAGAAAGTAATTTCTATGTTTGGCATGGCGCCTCGCGCCCTCGCTGTCACTCCGGACGGCAGCAAGGTTTACGCGGCCATTTATAAGTCAGGTAACCAGACCACCATCGCCTCGCATAATTATCGTTTGTTCGGCCGCACCAGCACCATCAATGGTAAGCCCGGGCCCACCACCGACGCCGGCGGTGTCGAAGCACCGAACTCTGGCGTGATGGTGAAATACGACGGTGATGACTGGCGTGACCAGTACGGTACCAACTGGAACCGTCAGATCTATTTCGACCTGCCCGACTACGACGTCTTTGAAATTGATGCGATGGCATCATCACCAACCTGGACCAAGCGTCATTCTGGTGTCGGTAATGCCTTGTTCAATATGACGGTCAACCCAGCCAACGGTAAGGTGTATGTCTCGAACATGGACGCCCGTAACGAGCTGAAATTTGAAGGCCACGGCGATCGCAGCGATATTCAGACGTTACGCGGACGCTTTATCAAGAACCAGATTACAGTCATTGATGGCAATGACGTGACCCCGCGCGATCTGAACAACCACCTGGCGGATTCACGTCCGGGCGGATCTGCTGACGACAATGCCCGCTCTCTGGCAATGCCACTGGAAATGGTGATGGACAGCAACGGTGAGACTCTCTATGTGGCTGCTTACAGTTCATCGAAAGTGGGGATTTTCGATGCTGCAGAACTCGAGAACGGCAACTTCACGACCTCCGAAGCGAATCACATAGAAGTCTCCGGTGGCGGGCCAGCAGGTATCGCTCTGGATGAAGAGCGCAATCGTATGTACGTGCTCACGCGCTTTAATAACTCAGTCGCAGTCGTTGACCTTGAAGCACGCGAAGAGGTTGCCAGTGTTGAGATGTACAATCCCGAACCGGAATTTATCACCGAAGGACGTCCTTTCCTGTACGACGCACGCTTCAGTTCCGGTCGTGGTGATTCTTCCTGTGGTTCCTGCCACCTCTTTGGTGATATGGATGGTCTTGCCTGGGAGCTGGGCAATCCAGACGTAAACTGGACCGAAAATCCTCGCGGTTACGCCGATGAATTCGTGAAAATGAATGCGCTCCGCGTTCATCACCCACTCAAAGGACCGATGCTGACTCAGTCATTCCGTGGCATGGAGTTCCAGGGGCCACTGCACTGGCGTGGAGACCGCACTGGCGCTTACCGCGTCAATGGTGAGTCTCTCGAAAAAGCGGCGTTCAAAGAGTTCCGCGGTGCCTTTACCGAACTGTTAGGTCGCGATGCACAGCCGACAGAAGATGAACTGAATAAGTTCGCTGACTTTGTACTGCAGTTGCGCTATCCACCCAACCCCAACCGTAATCTCGACGACACACTGACGCCGAAAGCTCAAGCGGGGGCCGATGTATACTTCAATGAAAAAACCACCGGTTTCAAATCGAAGAACGACATTGCTAAGCAGACCTGTAACCACTGTCATGAAGTCGAAATGGATATCGAACGTTTCGGCACCAACACACTGATGAGCTTCGAAGGCACCGAAAACCCGCAGGACTTCAAAATTCCGCACCTGCGTAATGTCTACACCCGTGTAGGCATGTTCGGCCAGAAATTCCGCGATGAAACATCGACAAGTAAACACATGGGTGATCAGGTAACCGGATATGGCCTGTCACACGATGGTGCGGTCGATACGATGGAAACCTTCCTGACCGTCAGCGTATTCCACGTTGATATTGAAGACGTTGCACCGGTATTCGAGTTTGTGACCCAGGTACCTACAGGGCTGGCCCCAATCGTAGGACAACAGGTGACCCTGAATGCTCAGCAACAGAACGACCAGGATCTGATCGACCTTATGATCAGCCAGGCCTTGCTGCATACCTCTGCTCAAGGCCCCAACAAGCAGCAATGCGACCTGGTCGTTCACGGCGTCATTGATGGTGAGCAACGTGGCTGGATGATGCAGGAATCGGGCGAGTTTCTGTCGGATGACGGTGAATACATATCGGACGCAGACCTACGTGCCACCAGCACCGAGTTCGGCAACAGCCTGACCTATCTGTGTGCACCTCCGGGTTCTGGTACCCGTGTCGCACTCGACCGCGATGAAGACGGCACTTTGAATATGGAAGACGCCGTACTGATGGGCCGCGCGCCAACCAGCGTTCAACCTATGGATCCATTTGCAGCCCCAGAACAGGACGTTATGGTTCCAGCCGAAGGCAACGGCTTTGATCGTGAAGCTGCTCAGAAGCGTAAAGGTCGGTTCCCTGACTTTAACTACTTCTGGCCATTCGGTTCTTAATCGAAAGAGAAGAACAAAAAAACCGCCCATTCGGGCGGTTTTTTTGGGGAAGAACATTTTTAAAAATTCACATCAATTGAAACGTTACCTACGACCGTATCGTCGTTCGAATCACTGCGTTGAATATTAAACGAGGCTTCGTAACCGTAAATGTCCTGATCGGTAATCGTAATACCAATATCGTCAGAAGAATCAGCAGACTCATGTGAAAGACTATTTACTGCATCAAAGAAATAAATATCCCGTTCAGTAAAAGAATATGTCTCTGTACTCAGGTCAAGAATCGAATCGCCGTCTTCTTCGTTTGTGGTCGAGACAGACAACTTGGTTTCTGAATCTTCGAGATTATGCAAACCGGCACAGAAAACATCTTCGTCGGTGACAATCAGGCCAGGCCCCCAATTCCAACCCATTGAACCAACCCGCCCAGTACTTTCTTTTAAGCGGATAAACTCACTGGAGGAAAATAAGCTGACACCGGGCGCTACTGCACCTTCAACTTCTAATGTCAGTACGTTATTCGCCGAGCGATTGTACGTTCCAGCCCCCACTGTAGCTACGGCTGTAGAGGTTACACTTCGTATTTCAACGAAGCCCCCCGCATTACATGAGGCAAACTCGAAACCGCTTTCAGCCTCGGCGCTCTCACGAATAACGAGAAATTCAAGGCGGCTCTCATAACGTTTGAAATCAGGGCCACTGGTATTAGCATCGGTGTAGGTATTATTACGTACTCCAACCCAAGTACCTGTAATTTCGTTGTCGCCTCTTAGCTGCAACAGCTCTGCAGTAGAGCGATAATCATCCAGGGTGAAATACGTCAGACCTGTCGGGAAGTTATCTTCATCTGAGCCACTTGAGCCGGAGCCACCACCTCCGCAGCCCACCATGGCCAGAGTGATAAATGAAAGTGGTAATATTTTTATTTTATTCATAAGCCCTCCGGCTTAATCGATACTTTTTACAACCGAAGATCAGGCTGCAGCACGAATAATTTCTGCGTACTCTTTGCCCTGAGCGTGAGAGTCGATGGTCTCAAGCAAAGAAACACCTTCGGCATTTTTTGCTTCCAGGTTATGACCTTCCGCTGCAAACAGTTTAATAAACTCTGCAAACGTCTGCGGCACCATATGACGATACGCACGGATCACTGCGATGTAATCGGCATCTGAACCGTCATAGCTTTCTGCAACCAGAAATTCACGCAGTTGCGCCTCAGACCATTCACCGCCAAATACTTTTTCTTTATCTTTTTTCTGCATTTTCACTCTCCTAAATACATTTGATGTTGATAGTCTGATGGGTTTCGCTGGCCCTCTGTGCCATGGCCAAAACTGCTCCCGACAGTTTAAGGCATTCCCACCATCCATGGTGGTCAGTTGGCACAGCGGAGCCCCCATGGATGGGTTCACGGCGAGCCAGAGAACCCCATCAGACTATCTGCACGTAATCTCAAACCTTCCGGAACATCAAATCCCAGACTCCGTGCCCTTTATTTTCACCGCGTTTTTCAAACTTGGTGTACGGGCGGTGCTCCGGGCGCGGAACATATTCATTTTTACCGGCCACGTTTTCGTAACCTTCCTGCGCTTCCATGACTTCCATCATATGCTCAGCGTAGTTTTCCCAGTCGGTCGCCATATGGAATACGCCACCCGGCTTCAGGATACGACGCAGCGTCTGCGCAAACTCTGGCTGTACGATACGGCGCTTATGATGCTTTTTCTTATGCCATGGATCAGGGAAGAACAACTGCACTGTATCAATGCTGTTATCCGGTATCAGCTTCAACACTTCAATCGCATCGTCTTTGTACGTGCGCAGATTTGTGACACCGGCTTCTTCTGCGAGGTTCAACAGGGAACCTACGCCGGGCAAGTGCACTTCAACACCGATGAAGTCTTTCTCAGGCGCTGCGGCAGCCATTTCCACGAGGGACTGCCCCATACCGTAGCCAATCTCGAACACAACATGTCCGTCACGCCCGAATACGGAAGGAGGGTCGATTTCACCCTGCTCAAGCTCCAGCCCCATCACTGGCCACTGTCGGTCCAGCCCTCCCTGCTGGCCTTTGGTCAGGCGGCCAGCACGGATAACAAAACTCTTAATGCCACGTCGGTATTGCGGCTTGTCGGCATCGCCAACCTGGTTGGAATCAGACACTCTTATTACTCACTGTCAGAATGGGGAGGAGGCAGCCGGAACGCAGCCAGAATCAGAAACGCCCAGGCGATAAGCCAGCTAACGCCACCAAATGGGGTAATGACCCCGAGAAAGCGCTGCCCTGTGATGGCCATGGCGTAAAGGCTGCCGCTGAACAGAATCAATCCTAACAACATCATGATCGCACTGCGGCGAATCCAGGACGCAGGGCGCACAAACAACCAGGCCGACATCGCTAGCAGTGCGACCGCATGCATCAGATGATACAAAACACCTGTCTGATAAGCGGCCATAAGTTCGGGTTCAATGACCCCTTTGAGCCCATGAGCACCGAATGCACCGAAAGCAACCCCGGTAAAGCCGGCTACTGCAGCTATGTTCAGGCAGGTTCTGGCTTGCATCGTCTATCCCCGAAAAAAGTGCTGATTATAGAGCACTGACGCGCTCAGGTCACAACCTGCGACGCAAAGGAAAGCTGAAATTTCGAGGTGCTTCGTTCTTATATGGCCAGACATCATGTGCCTCTGGAGGCCAGTATTATCTCAACTCTGTTCACGTTTTGATCGAACCTCTATCTTTCCATTCAATGCGGTAAATAAACGCTGCAATAACAATAAAAAGACTCACCTGGTGAACCACATGACTATAACAACAACAGCACGCAGGCTGGCGCTTAAGGCCTCCTGTGGAGCGGGGTTAATTGTATCGGCCACCTGCGCTTTCGCCAGCGTGGAAGGCTATGCAACCAAGAATGGCGATGCCTGGCAGGGCAGCCTGGAACAAGTGCTTAAAATGCAGTTTGTATCTGACTTCATTGGCGAGCGCGCTCATATCCGACCGTTCCTGATACCGCAGGCAAAGTCCTACAGCATCACGACGTTCCGCAATCAGGGTATTGCTATCGACTTTCGCGCGAAGCATGTCCCCCCCGAAGGCGAGCCCGATAACAACCTCAGCTGGAGCATCGCCGAAGGGCCTCTCCATGGACGGGTCGAAGGCACACCGCCTAACGTGCGTTATATACCGAATGCCGAATATACCGGCTATGACCGTATTGTATTTAACGTCAGCGACAACCTTGACGGCGACACCAACGGCACCATCGATATTAAGGTTCAGGGCTCGTACACCAACTTCGAGTCAGGCCAAGTTCGCCCACTGGCGCTGAATTCAGACAACACCCGCCTGTACGCGCTGAACACGCCGGATGGCAAACTCGAAATTTTTGATGTCAGCGGGGAAACCCCTGCGCTGATGCACAGCGTTCCCGTCGGGGTTGAGCCTGTTGCCATCGCTCTGCGCAACGATAACGAGGCCTGGGTGGTCAATCACCTCTCGGATAACGTCAGTATCGTTAAACTGAATACTGACCTGCCCTACGTGAAGAAAACGCTGCATGTCGGTGATGAACCGCAGGACATTGTCTTTGCTGGCCGCAACAATGTCCGCGCTTTTGTGACGACCGCGCATCGCGGTCAGCACTCGCCGTCGGACCTTGATGCCATGACGCCGGGCACAGACCGTGCCGATGTCTGGGTATTCGATGCCCCCGATGCCGAGATGGAAAAAGTCATCACCTTGTTTGGCATGGCACCGCGCGGCCTTGCCGTGACGCCAGATGGCGAAACCGTCTACGCCTCCATTTATAAATCGGGCAACCAGACTACCACTGCGGCGCACAACTACCGGGTTTGGGGACCGACCAGCACCATCAATGGTAAACCGGGCCCGAACACAGATGCCGATGGCATTGTTGCGCCAAACACCGGTGTAATTGTGAAATACGACGGCGAGCACTGGCGTGACGTCTACGGTACCCGCTGGGATCACCAGGTGTACTTTGACCTGCCCGACTATGATGTCTTTAAAATCGACGCCACCGCGGCCGATCCGAAAGCCGTAGGCGAATACACTGGCGTAGGTAATGCTCTGTTTAACATGGCTGTTAACCCAGTGAACGGCGCTGTGTATGTTTCAAACATGGATGCCCGCAACGAACTGCAATACGAAGGCCATGGCCATCGTAGCGATAAACAGACTCTGCGCGGTCGCTTCATTAAGAACCAGATCACCGTCATCAAAAATGGCGATGTCACTCCGCGTGAGCTGAACTCTCACCTACGTGACAGCAACCCGGATGGCTCGCCGTCTGAAAACGCGCGCTCGCTGGCGATGCCACTGGAGATGGCGGTCGACAGTGCTGGTGAAACCCTCTATGTCGCAGCCTACAGCTCGTCCAAGATCGGTATCTTCAATACCCGCGAGCTGGAGAACGGCACATTTACTCCGTCCGAAGACAATCATATCGAAGTCTCTGGTGGCGGCCCTGCGGGCATCGCGCTCGACGAATCCCGTGACCGCATGTATGTGCTGACCCGCTTTAATAATTCTGTCGCCGTCATTGACCTGAACGAAGGCCGCGAAACCCAGAGTGTGGCCATGTACAACCCAGAACCGGACTACATTACAGAGGGGCGTCCGTTCCTGTATGACGCCCGCTTCAGCTCTGGCCGTGGCGATTCTTCGTGTGGCTCCTGCCATCTGTTCGGCGATATGGACGGCCTGGCGTGGGAACTGGGTAACCCGGATGGCGTGACCACGGAAAACCCTCGCGGTTACGTGAATTTCTTTATGGAGATGAACGCACTGCCGGTCCACCACCCACTGAAAGGCCCTATGCTCACTCAATCGTTCCGCGGTATGGACTTCCAGGGGCCGTTGCACTGGCGTGGCGACAAAACCGGCACCTATCAGGTGGCGGGTGAATCCCTTGAGCACGCGGCATTTAAAGAATTCCGTGGTGCGTTCACTGAGCTACTTGGGCGTGCCGAGGAGCCTACCGAAGACGAAATGAACAAGTTCGCCGACTTCGTTATGCAGATGCGCTACCCGCCGAACCCGAATCGCAATCTCGACGACACACTGACACCAGACGCGGAATTTGGCGCCAACATCTACTTCAACGAAAAGACCACTGGTTTTGAAGCGGAAAACACCGGCAACGTCGCGATGATTACCTGTAACGACTGCCACGAGGTCGATCCGGAAATCGAGCGCTTCGGTACGTCGACTCTGATGAGCTTCGAAGGTACAGAAGTGTCCCAGGATATGAAAGTAGCGCACCTTCGCAACGTATACACCCGGATCGGTATGTATGGATTGAAACTGCGGAAGCGCACTTCAACCGCAACAGAAATGGGCCCTCAAGTCACCGGTTTCGGCCTTTCCCATGATGGCGCGATTGATACACTGGAGAACTTCCTGTCATTGAACGTATTCCACGTCGATACACCAGATATTCCTGAAGTCATGGAGTATGTGACACAGATCCCGACCGGTCTCGCGCCGATTGTCGGCCAGCAGGCGACCTTCAACCTGACCTCACAGTCGGATGCCGCCCTGGTATCGACCATGATGGCTCAGGCACTGGCGCACACCTTTGACAGCAGCGTGCGTAAACAGAAATGTGACCTGATCGCCAACGGCGTTATCGGTGGTGAAGAGCGCGCATGGCGCTTTGTCGATACCGGTGCAAATACCGGATCATTCGTTGATATGCACGGCGACGCAAGCAGCTTCAATCGCCTGCGCTGGACCTCATTGATACCGGGCAACAGCATCACATTCACCTGTGCCGCTCCGGGCACTGGCGAACGTCTGGCCTTCGACCGTGACGAAGACGGCATCTACAACATCGCAGATGCAGACACCTCCGGACGTAAGCCAACCTCCGTTCAGGCACCTGATCCGGATGCTGAGCCCGTTCAGGTTGAGCGCGCTGAGGGCGCCTTCTGGCGTGAGGAATCACAGAAAGAAAGCGGCATCTTCCCGCACTTCGATAACTTCTGGGCGTTTGATTTCTTTAATTAATCCCGCCCCCCCCCTAAAGAGAGGGAGCGGATATAAAGATGATTGGGCCTACATAAGATGATTGCGGTAGGAGCGAGGTAAGCGTATGCGCCAAGGCCGGGGCTGTTCCATACAGCCCTCGGCATTTCCGCCATCCTTGGCGGTCAGATAGCGCATCCGAGCGTACAGGGATGTATTCACCGCGTCTTACCGAGCTCTATCCCAATCACTTGCACTCGCTCCTGATCCTGAATAACCGCACCTCTACTTCCCTCAAACGAAGCTGTTAGAATGCTCCCCCTGATTCAAACAGTGAGAGCTTCTCGTGAAATACGCAGACCTACGCGACTTCATCAAGAAACTGGAAAAACGCGGTGAACTGGTTCGCATCAAAGAACCCGTCGATCCACACCTCGAAATGACCGAACTGGCTGACCGCGTACTGCGCGCCAAAGGCCCGGCGCTACTGTTTGAGAACCCGAAAGGCTACGACATGCCCGTACTGGCCAACCTGTTTGGCACGCCCGAACGCGTCGCCATGGGGATGGGCGAGGACTCCGTCGAAGCGCTGCGCGAAGTGGGCAAGCTGCTCGCGTTCTTAAAAGAGCCTGAGCCACCGAAAGGCCTGAAAGACGCATGGTCGAAGCTGCCGATTTTCAAAAAAGTGCTGGCCATGGGACCCAAAGAAGTGAAAAAGGCCGCTTGCCAGGAAGTTGTTATCGAAGGCGATGACGTCGATCTGTCAAAGATCCCGGTACAGCATTGCTGGCCCGGAGATGCAGGCCCGCTGATTACCTGGCCGTTAGTGATCACCAAAGGCCCACACAAAGAACGCCACAATTTAGGTATTTATCGCCAACAAGTGATCGGTAAAAACCGTGTGATTATGCGCTGGCTGAGTCATCGTGGCGGCGCGCTGGATTTCCGCGAGTGGCAGCAGGAACACCCCGGTAAGCCATTCCCGGTGACCGTTGCACTGGGTGCTGACCCGGCAACGATTCTCGGCGCTGTCACCCCAGTACCGGACACCCTGAGTGAGTACGCCTTTGCTGGCCTGTTGCGTGACTCTCGAACAGAGCTGGTAAAAAGTATGGGCAATGAACTGATGGTTCCAGCGTCTGCAGAGATTGTGCTCGAAGGGGTGATTCATCCGGATGACATGGCTCCCGAGGGTCCATTCGGAGACCACACCGGCTACTACAACGAAGTCGACAGCTTCCCTGTGTTTACCGTCGAGCGTATCACGCATCGCAAAAAACCGATTTACCACAGCACCTACACCGGACGTCCACCGGATGAACCGGCGATTCTTGGCGTGGCGCTGAACGAAGTGTTTGTACCGATTCTGCAGAAGCAATTCCCGGAAATCGTCGACTTCTACCTCCCACCCGAAGGCTGCTCCTATCGCATGGCGGTGGTCAGCATGAAAAAGCAGTACCCGGGCCACGCTAAGCGCGTGATGATGGGCGTCTGGTCGTTCCTGCGCCAGTTTATGTACACCAAGTTTGTGATTGTGGTCGACGACGACGTTGATACCCGCAACTGGGAAGACGTGATCTGGGCCATCACTACCCGTATGGACCCGGCGCGCGACACGACACTGATCGAAAACACGCCGATTGATTACCTCGACTTCGCCTCACCCGTGTCGGGTCTTGGCTCGAAAATGGGGATGGATGCCACCAATAAAATGCCGGGCGAAACCGACCGTGAATGGGGCGAGCCGATTGTGATGGATGACGAGGTGAAAAACAGTGTCGACCAGCTGGTGAGAAAAATCGGCAAGGATATTGGTCTTTGACGGATACCGTTAAAAACCTGACCGTGAAGACGCATCGCATAACGTTCCAACCGAACGGTGTCACCATTCGCTGCCGTTCGGATCAGACCATCGCCGAAGCGGCGCTGGAGCAGCGCGTTATTCTGCCGGTAAGTTGCGAGAACGGTATTTGCCAGGTCTGCCAAGGCGAACGCCTGTCCGGTGAACTAGTCTTTCGTAATGAACTGGGCACCTCAATACTTGAGCAGGATAATCAGGTATTATGCTGCGTAGCATTCCCCAAATCTGACGTTGAGATTGTTATGACCGATGTATTCGCTCCCGACCATAAACAGCCCGCTACACTTGCTTGCCAGGTGCAGTCGGTCGAGTTAATGACGGACGATGTTTATCAGGTCAGCTTATTGGCGCCCGCAGGTAAAGCTCCGGATTACTGGGCAGGCCAGTACCTGATGTTGCATATGGGCGAAGGCAATAGTGAAGAACAGATTCCTTATTCAATCGCCTCTGCGCCTGGCGCACTCACAGGGAAAGACCCACGAGAAATCGAGCTGCACATTGCCGCCAACAGTGACAAGGCACGTGAGGTGGTAAACTTTCTACAGCAGGCCGTGATCGCTCGTGTCACTATTCCCGCTGGCGATTGCTACATCAATCCGCATTTTCTCGACCAGCGCAAAGGTCAGCCTCTGCTGATGGTCGCCGCTGGCTCAGGATTTTCACAAATTAAAGCCCTGATCGAAGCCACACTGTCGATAGACCCTGAGCGTGAGATTCACCTCTACTGGTCTAACCGTGCGGCCGTCGGCTTCTATCTGCCAGATTTGCCACAGACCTGGCAGAACGATTTTGCTAACTTCCATTACCACCCCATTATTCAGCAGCACGCTGATGACTGGAATGGCCGCGCTGGGTGGATATATGAAGTAATCCACGAAGACTTCGATGATCTGTCGAATGTCGACATGTTTGCCTGCGGATCCCCCAACATGGTGTTCGGTACCCTCGATCAATTGGAACCTTTAGGCCTGAAAGAGTCCAATATGCATTCCGACGTATTTGCTTACGCCAATCGTGCAGATTTCTCAGTTAATCACTGAGCAACGAAATAAATCTGTCTGAATTCAGCGCCATAATGGAGGCGCTTGCTTGCGCCAGACTGATTTTGGCGTAATGATCTGCCTTGTCGAATATTTCATACTACATACCTCCTCTGGAGTAAGGATTAATTTGTGAACATCAATTGGGATAAGCTGAACCTCGACCCACAGCTGCTGTGGGCTGATTACATTCTCCCTTGGGGAACTCAGATTGTACTTGCGATTGTCGTGTTCTTTGTTGGTCGCATGATCGCACGCGCGGTCACGAACGGTACCCGCAAGGTCATGGAAAAGGCCAGCCTTGAACCTATGCTGGTGAACTTCCTGTCGAACATTATCGGCAGTGTTCTGCTCCTTCTTGTCATCGTCTTCTCGCTATCGCAATTAGGCGTTGATACCACCTCCCTTGTCGCACTGCTTGGTGCAGCTGGTCTGGCTGTTGGTCTGGCATTGAAGGACTCTCTGTCACACTTTGCCGCCGGCGTAATGCTCATTTTATTCCGCCCTTTCAAAGTTGGAGACTTCTGCGAGCTGGACGGAAATATGGGTACCGTTGAGCAGATCACCATACTGCATACCCGCCTGAAAACCCCGGACAACAAAGTGATTACCATCCCGAATGGCAATGTGTTCTCTGGCACCATGACAAACTTTTCTGAGCAACCAACCCGTCGTGTCGATATGGTGTTCGGTATTGGTTACGGCTCGGATCTGTTAAAGGCAAAAAATATTCTCGAAGAAATGGTGAACGCAGACGAACGGGTTTTGAAAGATCCTGCGCCCGTCGTCAAAGTACACGAACTGGCCGATTCATCAGTCAACCTGATCTGCCGCCCCTGGGTAAACTCAGCAGACTACTGGGGCCTGTACTGGGACATGATGGAAAAAGTGAAACTGCGCTTCGATGAAGAAGGCATTGAGATTCCATTCCCTCAGGTCTCCGTGCATATGGAAAAAGACGACTGATTCATTGTCAGCTCACACAAAAAAACCGGCTATTCAGCCGGTTTTTTTGGTATTCGACACTAGAGGCGGGCAGGCAAATTTACGACTCTGCGGCTCTTCAGGTTGTGTTCGATCAAAGGCGTCAGCTCGTACTCAGGCAAAGCACGACTGAAATAGAACCCTTGAATCGACATAGCACTGATCGCATTCAGCGCGGCTAATTCAGCTTCTGTTTCAACACCTTCGGCAACCACATCCAGTTCGAGTAATCTTGCCAGATTGACGATGGTTTCTACGATAGCGGCCTTACTGAAAGCTTTCTGATTCACTCTGTCTGCTCAACACCAAAGAAAATCAGGCTGCCACTTACCCCAGCTGTACTGTCTGTAATTGTGAGTGAGTAGTCTCCTGCCTGTGCGCTGCCCAGCTGCCCTTCAAGGAGGTAGTCACCTCCTTCCCGAGCGACGACGCGGAGGGCTACTCGCTGTCCAGATGTACCAGTCAACCCAACGGACAGATCACTGGCGCGAGCATGACGGATTACAAGACTGACTGTCACATCAGAACCCTGATTGACATCATTCAGCGAGACTCGAGTGATACCCGAGCGGGTGAAGAAAAAGGAACGGCGCGCATCGTTGATAGCGATGTCAGTAGCGCCACCATAATTAACGACTTGTGGTTCAGGCTGGGGGGCAGGCTGTGGTTCTGGCTCAGGCTGTGAACCGTTATCGACCGCGAGCACTGCAGCGGTAGCATCCACGATACCTGCGCCGCAACCAGCGCATGTGCCCGGGAAACTGCGTGCGCTTTCAGACAACGCGGCTTCGACTTCAGCAGGGGTCAGGTCTTTATTCACTGAGCGCATCAGAGCAATCACACCGGCCACTACTGGAGTAGCCATTGATGTCCCTTGATACTCGGCGTACGTCGCCCCTTCGCGCCCCTGCCGGCCACGATCAATGGTAGACAGTATGCCACCACCATTCCCGCCACCCGGCGCCGCGATATCAACTACGGAGCCGAAATTAGAATAACTTGCTCTAGCCCCATCTCGTCCAGTCGAAGCAACGGTAATCACATTCTGACAGTTCGCAGGCGTCGCACCACGGGCATCAACGCTGCTGTTACCAGCGGCGACAACTACCGTCGAACCTGCCGCAACGGCCTGATTAATAGCAGCCTGCATATACGACGTACAACTCCCGGTTCCGCCAAGACTAAGGTTAATAACATCCGCCGGGTTCTGATTAAGCGGAGCACCTGCTACTGGCAAACCTGCCGACCAGACAACCCCATCGGCAATATCAGACAAAGTGCCACCACAGCGACCAAGCGCCCTCACAGGAACGAACTTCGATAGTGGCGCAATCCCGGCAATCCCAGTGCCATTATCGGTAACGGCCGAAGAGATACCGGCCACATGGGCTCCGTGCCACGACGAGTCTGAGCTACCACACCCCGAAAATAGACCGGTGTAGTCACCCTCATCGATGGCGTTGCCATCGCGACCATTACCATCACCGGCTGTTGAGCTGTTCGAAATCATGTCGTAACCCGGCAGGCGGTTCGTATCAAGGTCAGGGTGCGGAACATAACCGGTATCAATGACCGCGATGACCGAGCCTTCTCCCCGAGTAATATCGTGAGCATTCTGTGCACGGACACCACCCGCATCTTCAAAGTGATACCACTGGCGACTGTACAGAGCGTCGTTCGGGACAGCCTGCGTCGTTACCCAGATATCCTCTTCCACCCGCTTAACAAAACTCTGCGACCGGATCGCCGCCATCGCAGACCGGTGCAGCTGCCCTTTCCCCGGTATATCTATAACCAGGTACTGGCCATTCAGCATGCTTCGTTTAATTGCATCTACCGGTAAAACATCAGTGAGTAATTGCTTTGAGTGAGCTACAGAAGGGTCTATTTCAACGACATACTGCTTCGCTGAAGCAATGTCCGAAGCAGCCGCTGCCAGAAAGGCAAGCGGTAAGGATTTCATCAGATGTTTCAATTCGGGGCCCTCGATCAGATAATAAAAACACTCAGGCCATCATTTCACATCACTGCAATCTGGCCTTCAGGTTTTCAAAACTATCGATTCGGGCAATTAAATTACTAAAGAATTATTGTGTTAAATTGCATCTCTTAATGTAACCGGTTTGTATCCCGATTAAATAACGATGTTTCTCTCATTCTTTAGAATTATTTTGGAGAAATATTTCCGATTTACCCTGTATTTTCTGCGATCAAACAGATATCAATTCAATGCAGCGCATTACGCCGGACAGGACTCAACGACAGCTTCTGCCAAAGAGATTTCTCTGCCGTACTCAAGTCACCAAAAGTAAGCTCACGGAGTAATACCAGGCTGTCATTACAGAATGTTCTGACCGACAGTTGCCCCAACTGATCAAGCACTCTGCTGAACAGAAAACGACAGCTACGCTGATCGCCCAGACGGCGAAAGGCTGCCATCATCTGAGCTGCAGCGTCCAGATAATGCTGTTGGGCTTTTTTGTCCGGATTTTTCGACAACTCCAGCTCAGCAATTTCAACCGCATTACCAAAACAGACGGTCGCTCTTTGCCACTGCCGTCCGGCCATTGCCTCACAGCCCATGGATGTCGCTCGCAGCCAGCCCGCCTGTAGCTCAGATGGGTTATCCATTAACCACTGGCGATGACCATCACATATGTATTTCATATCAGGCTGCCGCCAATGCATCGTATTCGCTGATGATCTGAGCTACCCATTTTTCAATGCGGGTATCAGTCAGTTCGAACTGCTGGTCTTCATCGATAGCCAGACCACAAAACAGTGTCTTGTCGTCATTTACTGCGCGCGAAGCTTCGAATTCATATCCTTCCGTTGGCCAGTAACCGATAAAGCGCGCACCGGCTTTTTGCAGATGTTCCTGTAACCAGCCCATGGCATCGACAAAAAAATCACCGTAGCCAAACTGATCTCCCAGGCCGTAGAGGGCAACCGTTTTCCCAGACATATCCAGGGCCTGAATCATTTCCTCAACGTCTTCCCAGTCAACCTGAATACCTCCAAAGTCCCACGTTGGTATGCCCATAATCGCCAGGTCATAACCCTGTAATTGCTCCGGCTCGGCATCTGTGATGTTGATGAGGTCGGCAACAATACCTGCCTCCTGTAGCTGCTCAGATATTTTCTCCGCAACATCCTCGGTGTTTCCGGTATCTGTTCCGAACACGATACCGACAGATGCCTGACTCAATGCTGAACTCATAGCTGATTCGCTCCCAAATTATTAATGCGAATCATTATCGTTATATTATAGAGAAAGGCAATACTCTTCTGCGCAGAGATCCCGCAGAAGAGTAAAGACTACTGAAGTAGTAAGGTGGAGCAGGTAGTGATGGAGAGCCTTAACGGCGGGGCTTTGGTTTAAAAGCCGACATGATGGCTAACGGAATCGTCAAAGCTAACCAGATCACCAGCGAAGTAATGAAATAGGCGATCTGTAGTTCGGCAAACAGATTCGACTGGAGCACAATCTGAAAGACCCCGTATAACGCCATACCCCCGAAATAGAACAAGCCGAAAACCAACCAACCGGGCAGGCCGCTGGTGCCGGTTCTGACGATCTTACCTGCGATCTTCACAGAGAGATCCATAAAGAAGTACAGCCCCATCACAGTGAGCGTAATCGCAATAGCGTGACGCAGAGGGCCATCCCAATAGGTTTCGGTGTCCGCCGCTGCAGAGACATCGCCCCCGGCATACAGTGAGTAAGCTCCACTCAGGATGGTAAACAATCCCGTCAGTATGGTGAGGTAGTCGGCAAGAGCCGAGCGATGTGGCATATCATTCATAACGTCCCCCTGATACAAGTCCGGCGGCTCATGGCCGCCGGTTTTTATTATTTTATGGACTGACTTCAGGCAGTGGCCAGGTAATCAGTGACCCAGTGCCAGCTGAAAATGTTCGCAGGCAAGCGTTTCATCGCCTTCAGCCAGCATGACCTTGCCCATTTCAGCGTGCAGTTCGGCCAGACCTTTGATACTCAGGCCGGTCTGCAGATACTCACGGGCTTTTTCCAGATCATTCACACGCAGCGCCAGACGACCGAGTGTCAGCAACAGGAGCGGATCATTAGGGCGCTCTTTCAGCTGCTGCTCAGCAAACAGCAGCTGCTTGCTGGCGTCTTTACCTTTCAGGCGACCGAAGATTTCTACCAGCTCGTCGTGCCATACGTGCTTAAGGCCTTCACGCAGCGCTTCCTCTGCTTTCTCTTCCTGCTCAGTTTCGAGCAGCAGATCAACGTAAGACTTCATCACATCGCTGGTATAGCGCACGTCGCGGCCGAGACCATCAAACGTCGCAGTCAGGCCCTGACCACCATTTGCATGACGGGCGCGGTCGAGCAGTTGCAGAGCAACGTTGCGCTCCAGCTTACGTAACTCTTCATCCGGAATTTTGGTCGCTTTGCGCAGGGTTGGCAGAAGCTCATTTAACGCAACCCAGTCCTCCAGATCCTGCAGTGTTTTTACCAGTAACTTCAGCAGGTATGCGTGACGCGGATGCTTTTCACGCAGGCTGATCAGTACGGCCAGCGCCTGCTCGTTCTGGTTACGCGATTGCAGTAGCTGTACCTGAGTAATCCCCACCGCCAGGTCTGAGCCTTTGGTGCTCAGGCTTGCCTGCTTGAGCCATTCGTCCGTTGCTTCTGACTTATCCTGCTCGTAAGCAGCACGGGCAGCCGCCAGATAGTTAATCAGAGGTTGATCAGAATCTTTAGCACTGCTTGTCAGGTTACGTTCGGCACGGCGCCACTGACCCTGTGCAAGAGCGAGCAGGCCTCGAGTAGTCTGGCGACGGGCACGCAAGCTACGACGACGCTGACGCCATTCATTGAAACGACGGTCACTGCCAAACAAGACCAGAAGCGCACGCAGCGCAATGTACACGGCCAGCAGTGCAATCGCGCCCAGAACTAAGAACATCCACAGGCTGGTTTCTACGGTGTAGTTTTCCCAGCTAAGCATGACATAGCCAGCATCGATATATACGAATGCGCCAACGCCGATGGCACCGGCCGCAATCAGCAACAGGAAAAGAACGATCAGTCTCATGCGTCCTCCTCCGTACCGGCCTCTTCAGCCTCGTCCACGTTGGTTTCTGTTGGCTGAACCGTGCCATTGCGGCGCTGCTCTTCAACCAGTTTCTGCAACATCAGAAGTGACGCAGTGATATCCGGACGCTCAGGAGCCACTTCCCACGCCTGCAGTTCAGACAAGGCCGCACGGGCCGCACGAGTACGTGCATCTTCAATAATCAGATAGGCATCTAACCACTCTGAGACGCGCTGAAGGCTGTGCTCATACAGTTCGGTCTGTTCGCGCAGGAGTGCAATCTGAGCCTGTTCCAGCATGAGATGCATGTTCTGCTGCAGGTAATACTGCTGATCGGGCGTTAGTGGCGCCGCGATTGGTTCGTCACGCTCACGGATACGCACCATACGAATCACGTTATCTCTGACTGTATACCAGAGGTTCCAGTACCACGTCTGCTCATCCAGAGTGAGTGGCTCTTCTTCAGCAACAGGTTCTGCGATCAGTTTTTCTGGCATCCATGGCAGCGCCGTTACCTGCTCCTGCAGAGCCTGCAGACGGAAGATAGCGCCCACACGATCAACGGCAGGCACGGCACGCAGAGCCATCAGCTCACGGGCAATCTGAGCACGGACTTTATCAAAACGAGGGTTACGCGTTTCAATAATGACGTTGTCTGCTGCGGTCAGCATGCTGATCGCACCTTCCCAGTCACGCTCAAGCTCAAGGCGCTGGCTGGCAAGGCGCAGCAGGTATTCTGCTTCGGCCAGTAGCCAGTCCTGACGCTCTGCACCCGGCAGCTTACCCAGGCGCTCTGTGTTATGAGCCACCTGAGCGGCAAGGTTCTGAGAGGCAGTATTCAGGGCTTCTGCGCGCTGCATCAATGTTGTTTCACGCGCGTTGCTTGCTTCAATTTTCTGCAGTGCAGTATTCAGGCGATCAGTCAGTACCGCAGTTTCAGCGGTTGCAGCCTGTTGCTGCTGCCAGCCGAAAAAGCCGGCCGCACCCGCCAGAGCAAACAGGATGATGATCAGGAGCAGGTTAAACCAGGAAAGCACATTGGAACTGCGCTTCTCTTTCTGTCCCTTATCAGCCGGGGCGTTAGTCTGTTGTTCGTTGCTCACGGTGAATTTCCTTCTGAAATTGGCCTTAACGGCGAAATCTTAACGGCCTGCGGCAAACCGCGCGCGCAGGCTGTGCAAAGTATCTTCATTACGGGCGCTGGCCGCAACCACCACGTCAGTGCAGCCATGCTGTCTGGCGTAAGTAGCCACTCGCTCACTTGGCACTATGATAGTGCTCACCCGGGTCGCAATATCTGGTATCTGTTGTTGCGCAATATCGAGCGCCTGCCCACTGCTTAGCAGCAATACTGGAGCACCCTGTAAGGTTTTGTCCCAGCCGGCTTCTGCCCATTCAATCTGCCGGCGTTCATAGAGCTCGGCGTACTCGACACGGGCGCCGCGCTCACGCAGAACCGAGGCCAGGGTTTCCCGACCGCCGACGCCCCGCCAGATGAGTATTTTCTCACCCTCGACCTGCTGTAACGATGGCAGCGCTAGTACCCCTTCACTGTCGTATCGGTCAACCGGCATTTCCATATCGACGCCATACTCCCGATACACTGCTGCGGTTGTCGGCCCTACCGCATACCAGCGCAGCCCGACAGGCATCTGAGGCCAATAGGCATCCATCCAGCTGAACCCCGCCTCTGCGGCATTCTGGCTGATCGCGATGACGGCATCGTAATGGTCTATATCGAGGATTTTCTGACGACAGGCACGTGAAGCGGCGCTGTCATCATCTTCAAATCGGCGAATCTCAATCAAGGGATGATGGCGAACCTCAAAGCCAAGCTCCGCCACCGAGCTGATTAATTCACTGGCTTTATCCGCGGGTCGCGTTACTACAACCGGCGGTAACGCTTCAGTGAACGTCATGACCATACACGGCACGCAGGATATCACCCGCTCCCTGCGCCAACAGGTCTTCTGCTGCCTTTATACCCAGTGCTTCGGCGTCTTCTGGCGAGCCGCGGAATTCGGTACGCAGCATTTGCTGACCGTCCTCGCTACCCACAAGACCACGTAGCCACAATTCATCACCATCAATAATGGCGTAACAAGCGATGGGGACCTGACAGCCCCCTTGCAGGCGACGGTTCATGGCACGTTCTGCCAGCACGCATTGTGCGGTTACTTCGTGGTGCAGTGGCGCGAGCAGGGCATGAATGTCTTTATCAGCACTGCGCCACTCAATTCCAAGGGCGCCCTGTCCACCCGCTGGCAGTGATTCTTCTGCGGGCATGAAAGCAGCGATACGTTCATCCATTTCCATGCGCAACAGGCCCGCCGATGCGAGAATGATGGCATCGTACTCGCCAGCATCCATTTTACCCAGGCGCGTCTGTACGTTGCCGCGCAGACTCTTCACTTCAAGATCAGGTCTACGCTCTTTAGCCTGACAGCCACGGCGCAGACTGGATGTACCGAGTATTGAGCCCTCTGGCATCTCGGCCAGAGTCTTGTATTTATTCGAGACGAACGCATCCAGAGGGTTTTCGCGATCGCAGATCACACCGAGCTCGAGACCTTCCGGAAACTCCATCGGCACGTCTTTCATTGAATGCACAGCGATATCCGCCCGCCCGTCGAGCATGGCATTCTCAAGCTCTTTTACGAACAGCCCTTTGCCACCGATTTTCGCCAGTGGCACATCCAGGATCTTGTCCCCTTGAGTGGTAAATGTAACCAACTCAACCTCCAACCCCGGATGCAGCGCTTCCAGGCGGGCCTTAATGTGTTCAGCCTGCCACATGGCCAGTGGGCTTTTGCGGGTCGCAATGCGGAGTAAAGATGGTGTCGGCATGATGTCCTCGAACCTGAAACTGTGCATTTATCAGGCGTGGATAATAACAGGATTGAGGTGGGATTGCTGCGCGCCTTCAGCAGCCGCGCAGGTGCTTCTTCACTCCCGGCGCGTGCCGCCGACTGACAGGCAGCGGCTGATCGCTCCCGCGCAGCCACAAAACAACACCGTCATCGGTATTTTCGAGTCGCTGAACCCGGTCGGACGCAACAAGGTAGCTGCGGTGAATCCGCATAAAACGTTGCGGAAATTCTTCTTCCAATTGCTTCAGCGAATCGTCTATCAGGGTCTCTCCGTCAGCATGGTGCATACTGACGTATTTCTGGTCTGCGCTGAAAAACAGCACATCATCTACCGGGGTCAGCACTAAGCCTTGCGACGTTCGCGCACTGATGTGTGTACGCGCAGCCGGACCGGACACCTGCCGACTCAGACGTTCTGCCGCCCGGCTCAACGCCCGGGTGAGATCTTCTTTGCGGATCGGTTTCAGCAGGTAATCTGCAGCATCCACATCGAAAGCCGCCAGAGCGTGATCGTCAAAGGCGGTACAGAAGACGATGACAGGGGCACTTGGCAGCGTCCTGATTTTCTCTGCGGCCTGCAAACCATCCAGACCGGGCATCTGAATATCGAGCAGAACCAGATCTGCCCGGAATTGCGATAACCAGTCGACCGCCGCCTGCCCATCACCTGCCTCGGCAATACAGGCAAAGTCTTTATGCTCTTCTAAAAGACGTTTCAGGCGCTGACGCGCGAGTGGTTCATCATCGACCACCAGAACGCGGTAACTCATACTCTATCCCCATTCTCTGGTATCAGGATCCGTGCTTCGTAGCGATGTCCCTCATCCTCTACATTAAGTGTGGCACCTTCACCGAAAAGCGCCTCCAGACGTGCGCGGATATTCTGATGGGCTATGCGGTTGCCACTGGACTCGACGGACTCACTGCTTTTGCTGTTACTGATCTGCAGCAACCAACCTTTATCCATCTGCGCCAGCGACACCCTGATGTCTCCCTGCGCCACAACAGGCTGGATACCGTGATAAACAGCATTCTCAAGCAAAGGCTGCAAAATTAATTGTGGCACCCGTATATCTGGCAGAACGTGAGGAAGTTCCCATTCCACCAGCATCCGGTCGCCTAAACGGGTCTGTTCAATATCAAGATACCCCTGCCCAAGTTTGATCTCTTCTGCCAAAGAAGTCGTTTCTTCGGTTCCACGTAAAACCGCGCGGAAAAGCTGAGCCAGCTCAAGCAGCATCTGCTCCGCTTTTTCAGGGTCTATGACGATTAGAGAAGCAACGGTGTTGAGGGTATTAAAAAAGAAATGCGGACGGATATTTGCCTGCAAGGCCGCAAGACGAGCCCGGAGTTCAGCCTGAGTCTGCAAGCGCCACTGGCTCTGCACGTAAAAATAGCGCATCGCCATCGCCGAAAAAATTGCGCTGACCAGTTGGTTGCGGGCAACCCAGTACCAATCCAGCGAGGGCTGAATTGCAGGTAAGAAGGTTTCACCCAACAGGCTGATACACAAGGTCACCAGCTGGATAATGAGCAGAGCCACAGTTGATGCCGCCCACACAGGAAGCCGGGCTAGCTGACCACGAGCCTGACAGAGCAACGCCACAGACACTAATGCCACCCACTGAACAAACAGTGAAACCAGCCCGAAGCGCACCCCCGAAAAGCCCTCAATGCCACTCTCGATCAATGTCAGTGCCAGTACCAGAGCCTCGCTGACGATCAGCAGAATCAGTACTGCCCGGGCATTGCACAGGTCAGGGAGAAAGAAGCCGTCGAGCAGTTCGTCCTGCGAATGAGTTTGTTTGTCCTTCACATAGATTCCTGTTTCAGTACCGCCAATGCACTCTCAGAGTCTCGCCGCATTCGGCCGCGTCGTAAAGGGCCTAAGCCCCGGTATGAACGCAAAGCCGCAAAGGCTATAATCCCGCCTTCTTTCAATTCAACGAATGTCCGATCAGAGGTGCCTGATGACCGACCAATCCACAAACGCTTCCTGGGGAGGCCGCTTTTCTGAAGCGACCGACGCCTTTGTCGCCCGCTATACCGCCTCTGTGGAGTTTGATCAGCGCATGTACCGCCAGGACATTCAGGGCTCCATCGCGCATGCAACCATGCTGTGCAAAGTAGGTGTTCTGACTGAGCAGGAGCGCGACGACATCATCAATGGCCTGAACGAAATTCAGAGCGACATTGAGAATGGCAAATTCGAGTGGTCCATCGAGCTTGAAGACGTGCACATGAACATTGAAGCTGCCCTGACGGCCAAGATTGGTATTACGGGCAAGAAGCTACACACTGGCCGCTCCCGTAACGACCAGGTAGCGACGGACATCCGTCTGTACATGCGTGATGAGATCGACGTTATCTCTGCCGAACTGACGCGCCTGCAACAAGGTCTGGTTGAGCTGGCTGAACGTGAAGCCGATACCATCATGCCGGGCTTTACTCACCTGCAGACTGCACAGCCAGTGACTTTTGGTCATCACCTGCTGGCCTGGAACGAGATGCTTGAGCGTGATTACGCCCGCCTTCAGGACTGCCGCAAGCGCGTAAACCAGATGCCACTGGGCGCTGCTGCACTCGCTGGTACGACGTATCCCATCGATCGTCATTACACTGCCGAGCTACTGGGCTTTGAAGCACCGACCGAGAACAGTCTCGATTCCGTCTCTGACCGTGACTTCGCCATCGAATTTACCAGCGCAGCGTCTCTGATCATGATGCACATGTCGCGCTTCTCTGAAGAACTGGTGCTGTGGGCGTCTGCTCAGTTCCAGTTTGTCGATCTGCCTGACCGCTTCTGCACCGGCTCATCCATCATGCCGCAGAAGAAAAATCCGGACGTTCCTGAACTGGTGCGCGGAAAAACCGGTCGTGTGTATGGTCATATGATCAGCTTGCTGACCCTGATGAAGTCACAGCCACTGGCCTACAACAAAGACAATCAGGAAGACAAAGAGCCACTGTTTGATACGGCAGACACTCTGCGTGACTCACTGCGCGCCTTCGCTGATATGGTGCCGCACCTGCAGGCTAAAAAAGAGTTTATGCGTGAAGCGGCGATGCGTGGTTTCTCAACCGCCACTGACCTTGCAGACTATGTGGTTCGTAAGGGCACTCCATTCCGTGATGCACACGAAATTGTCGGTAAAGCGGTCGCTTACGGTCTGGAAACAGGAAAAGATCTGAGCGAAATGACACTGGAAGAACTGAAGCAATTTTCGGATGAGATTTCTGAAGATGTATTCGATGTTCTGACACTGGAAGGGTCTGTCGCGGCTCGTGATCATATTGGTGGAACCGCACCTGATCAGGTGCGTTCTGCGGCAGGCAGAGCACGCCAGAAGCTGGCGGCGCGCAGCTAAGCGTAGCGCTCAGCTGAAATGAAGAGGGTAGCTGATCAGCTACCCTTTTTTTTGAACCAGCCCGGTACGTTATTGACCGACACAAAGCGGAATACGAGCACCGCGTGTACTAAACCAATAATCAGCCCCATGCCCATCTGTCCGGTTTCCATGAGCTCCCACACCAGCATGGGTAGAGTCAGAATCGGAAACCACGCTATGTAGCGAAAAAACACGCGCTCAAATCTCGTCGTAGGCAGATCCTGTTTACTCATATCCTGTTTCTGCGTCGTCATACAATACCTCCATCAGATGCCCAGCTTGGCACCACGACCAGCCACTGCCTATTAGAGGAAAGTCGAATAAGCCTGTGCCGACTATTCAGACCCGGCTCACATCCACAGAGACTGTCATTTCAGGCGCTGAGCCCCCACCGAAGATCACACCTTTCAGCGGTGTTACATCGTTAAAGTCACGGCCCCAGGCGGTAATGATATGTTGCTCTCCGGCAAGGCAGTTATTCGTCGGATCAAATTCTACCCAGCCCTCACCCGGCGAAAATACCGATAACCACGCATGCGTTGCATCGGCACCCACTAACTTTTCCTGACCCGGTGGCGGCAGTGTTTCGAGATACCCGGAAACGTATTTAGCAGCAAAACCCAAGGAGCGCAGACAGGCGATCTGCAGGTGAGCAAAATCCTGGCAGACCCCTTTTTTGTTCTGCATAACTTCGGACAGAGGTGTCGCAATGGTTGTCGCAAGCGGCGAATAGCTGAACTCTTCGTAGATTCGAGCAGTCAGTGCAAAGCACGCCGATAACAGAGAACGGTCGGCAGTAAAAAGATCTGCGGCGTAGTCCCGGAATTCAGGCGCCGCCGCAATCATGGATGAGTCCAACTGATATTCGCGAGCGAGCAGTACATCTTCTGATTTCGACTGCTGCATTTTGCTCAGAACTTCTGCACAGGTACTGCCGAGATCAAGATTGGTGTCTGCAATCTGCGGGCGGGTTTCTACCTGACTGGTGGCAGTGATCGTCAGCGCCTTGTGGGGCCGCTGAATTTCGAACTGAAACACCTGATTGCCAAAATAATCTTCCCGGCGCTGCTCCATGGCCAGTTCCGGGGTGACTTCTATCTTGCTGTTGATGCAGGTCTGACGCTGAGTCGTTCGCGGGATCATCTGTGCCAGGTTGTAACAGTGCGAGACCCGGCTGGCGTATTTATAGGCGGTGATATGTTTAATCAGATACTTCATTACAGCCCCTCCCAACGAGCATCGACCAGCTGTTGTGAGTCTTCTCTGTGATCGAAGTAGCGATCGCCGATCATATCGCTGATGTCCATCAGGGCGTTATCCAGAGTCTGCATCTCTTCAATCAGCACTTTACGCTCACCTTCCGTACTTGCAGACAATTCAGAGAGCGTAAACAAGCGCACGCGCGTACTGCATTCGATCAGTGCTTTCTCAGCAGGCGGCAGCTCATGCAGATACCCGGCATGACTTGGAAGCTTGCGCAACTGGCGCAATATATTGCCGAGCTGATACATCACCGAACGTGGGTTATCTGTATCCAGCAGAACCAGATCAAGGCCGCTACGCAGATCAGGACGAGCACCATAGCGGCGACGGTAGGTAATCAATCCCTCAAGCGTAAGCAGCAGTGCTTCAGCAACGCGGGATTGCTCTGGCTCCATCATCTCAGGACCAAGCAAGGTGCCCGTCAGGCGCCCGGTCTGCATGGCTCGTTCGATTCGACGGCCCAATTCCATAAAACGCCAACCGTAACCGCGGGTCATGCTCTCGTGCGTCAGGCCCGCCAAGGCCATTAATGCTGTGACCAGAGGGTCGAGTACTTCATCAGGGCTAAGGTAAGCATCCTGCTCATCGCCATCCAGTAGAGGGATTGCATCCCGGATATCGTTGATCACCCGATAGGTGTCAGACGACAGCAACTCTTTGGCTTCATCAGCACAGAACAGCATGCTGTTGAGGGTATTCGCAATCGACTGCGGCGCTTCTCCACGACGCAGTGCTTCAATCATGGCTTCATCACTCTCCGGCGTTTTCATCGGTGCAATAGTCGCCAGCTCAGTCACGGCCTTGAGCAACGTCAGACGTAGATCAGATGACAGAGGGTCTTCGCCATTGAGCATGGAGTACGCAGTACGGAGCAGACGCAGGCAGGCTTCTGCACGCTCAGCGTAGCGCCCCATCCAGAACAGGTTCTCAAGCACGCGGCTAGGTAGGTTGGTCGCTTCACTTTCCCGCGCAGGCGCAACATCTTCGTGCTGATTGGTAACGATGCGCTCGGGCTCGGAAGCTACGACCCAGGTATCTTTGCTGGTCGCACCCGCCTGACCAGAGATCAGCAGCGCATCTTCTTTGAGCCCGACCCGGGTAAGACCGCCCGGCATAACACTGTATGACCCGGTACCCGCAACCGTGAAGGCCCGGAGTATCGCTGGCCGCGGTGCCAACACATTATTCTGCAGAGTCGGTAAGAAGCTGGACTCCAGTACAGGTTGGCCAACATAGCGCTGGGGATCACTTTTAATCCGGGCGGCCATATTAGCCAGCTCTTCAGCGCTGGCTTTAGGCCCAAAGAAGCTGAGCTCGCCCGGCTTACGATAGGTAGGTTTCACCACCAGCTTCGTCAGGTTATCCAGAACATAGGTCATGTCAGTAGGATCACCACACCACCATGTCTGCACGCTGTTGAGGCGGGGCTCACGCCCAAGTAGCGCGCGCCCGATGTCCGGGAGATATTTCAGCAATGCTGGACTTTCAAGAATACCCGAGCCCAGTGAGTTAGCGACGACCAGATTCCCTGCTCGCACCACCTGCAGTAGGCCGGGCACCCCCAGACGGGAATCTCCGCGCAGTTCTACCGGATCACAGAACCAGTCGTCTACGCGACGCATGAGTACATCGACCCGGCTCAGCCCGTCGAGCGATTTCATCCAAAGAAATCCACCGCGAACCACCAGGTCATCACTCTGAACCAGATAAAGCCCGAGGTAATTCGCCAGATAGGCGTGTTCAAAATAGGTTTCATTACGGGGACCAGGGGTCAACACCGCGATACGAGGCGAGGGCCTGTGAGGGCACAGGCTCTGCATTTTGCTGCGCAGCTGGCGGAAGTACCCGGCCAGGCGATGAACGTGACTGTCGCGGAATAAGCTCGGTAAAACGCGTGACATCACCGTGCGATTTTCGAGCGCGTAACCTGCGCCACTCGGGCTCTGAGTTCTGTCCGCGAGCACCATCATACTGCCGTCCGGGCCACGGGCCATATCGGCGGCGTGAATAATCAGATCATGCTCGCCGGGCATACGCAGCCCCTGGCAGGCGCGCAGAAAACCACGATTGGCATAGATAACTTCTGGCGGTATCACTCCGGTCCGGATCAACTGGCGCGGGCCGTAGATATCGCGTAACAAGAGGTTCAGTAACTCTGCACGCTCAACCAGCCCACTTTCAATGGCGGCCCAGTCATCACTGCTGATGACATTAGGAATAAGATCTAGCCCCCAGGTACGGGAGTCGTTCAGCTTGTCGCGAAAGTTATCGGTGTAGATGTTGTACGTTGCACCATCATCACGCAGTAGGCGGCGAGCCTTCGCTTGCCGGTCATGCAGGACGCTGCCCGGCATACCCGCCAGACTCTCCATGACATAATTCCAGTGTGGAAGCATGTTACCGGTGGCATCGTAGACAGCATCACCGCTGCGTTGCAGCGGTGGATACAGGTCTTCAACGGTCGGCGTGATGGCTGACTCATCAGTCATATTGGCTATCTCAGGTTATCTGGCCGCAATTATGGCAGATTCTCAGCGTTTAGGCTGAGTTCTGAGATCCAGCGTCAGAGGATATTCATCATACGACTCTTCTGCCGGAGCACTCATCGGCCTGACATCTGTATGCGCAGTAAATTCACGTATGGCATCGATCTCAGGACGAGGCGTGTAAGGCCCCTGCGTATGATCTGTGGTCGTAAATCGATTACCCCGCCGGGACTCGGCTTCAGCAGCATTCACTGGGAATACGTCATAGCTGCGCCCTCCCGGATGAGACACATGATAGGTCGCTCCACCCACCGAGCGTCCGTTCCAGGTATCGATCAGATCGAAATGCAGGGGAACGTGAACATCAATGGTCGGATGCAATGCCGATGGCGGCGCCCAGGCCTTATAACGTACACCCGCCACGAATTCACCATGCTTGCCGGTGGCCCGCAGAGGCACCTTGCGACCATTACAGGCCAGAATGTAGCGGCTGCCTGTCATGCCGGTGACGCGAACCTGCAAACGCTCTACAGAGGAATCGACATAACGCGCAGTACCAAAACTGGACACCTCTTCACCGAGTACATTCCACGGCTCAATAGCCCAGCTCAGCTCAAGTGACATATCCCCAAGGTTCACCGTACCATAGTGTGGGAAGCGGAACTCACGGAAAGGCAGTAACCATTCGGCCCTGAAATCCAGACCATGCTCCTGCAGATCGGCTGCCACATCTTTGATGTCCTGCCAGATATAGTGCGGCAACATGAACTGGTCGTGTAGACGAGTGCCCCAACGCTCAAGCTTCTGCTTATAGGGCTTCCGCCAGAACCGTACGACCAGAGCACGAAGCAGAAGCGCCTGAACCAGTGCCATACGGCTATGCGGCGGCATTTCAAATCCACGGAATTCGAGAATACCCAGTCGCCCGGACGGACTGCCTGGAGCGAACAGTTTATCGATACAGAATTCAGCCCGGTGCGTGTTGCCCGTCATATCAATCAGCAGATTGCGTAACAGGCGATCGACCAGCCATGGCTGGGCTACGTCTCCCTCGGGCATCTGCTGAAAAGCAATTTCCAATTCATACAGAGCTTCATCCCGACCCTCATCGACTCGTGGGGCCTGACTGGTCGGGCCAATGAAGGCGCCAGAAAACAGATACGACAGTGAAGGGTGGTTCTGCCAGAAGGTAACGAAGCTACGCAGGAGGTCAGGCCGTCGCAGGAACGGGCTGTCGGAAGGCGTCGCTCCACCTAAAGTAATGTGATTGCCACCTCCGGTTCCAGTGTGACGACCATCCAGCATGAATTTCTCAGTACTCAGGCGGCTTTCTTTGGCAGCCTGATATAACTCAGTCATGTTGCTGACCATGTCGGACCAGTTGTCTGACGGGTGAATATTCACCTCAATGACGCCCGGATCAGGAGTCACCAGCAGCTTTTGCATGCGGTGATCTTTGGGAGGTTCGTACCCCTCAATAATGACAGGCAGGTCCAGCTCCATCGCCGTCCGCTCAATCAATGCCAGCAGATTCACATAGCTTTCGAGATACGGCAGCGGCGGCAGAAACAGGTGTAACTTACCGTCGCGGGCTTCAATACCCAGTGCCGTACGCACCAGATTTTTCCAGCGATAATCGTCTTTCTTCTCAGCAGGCTCAGTCTTCTCGTGACCCTCAACCTTCTTCTGAGCACTCTGTTTTTGCACAGGGGGCGTCAATGATGTCGACGAAAGAGGTTGCGACTGAGCCACCGGGCGGCTGTTACGCGCCAAAGCTTCTTTTACTGCGGCATCGGCGGTTTCCAGAGGTCCGGCTTCGCGGTGCGGGTCAGCCTCCTGAATCAGAGGATCTTCTTCCGCAGGAGGCAGACTCTCAAGCGGCAGACGAAGCCCCATCGGCGAATCGCCCGGGATCAGAGTCAGACGCCCGCGGCGGAACTGCCACTCGCTGGACTGCCAGCAATGTCCGTAGAAATTCCACTCAAGCGGCAGTACGTACCCGGTCGGGGTGTCCAGCCCCTGCTCTAACACCCGTGCCAGTCGACGGCGCTCAAGGCTGTCTTTGCTGCTGGCAATCCGGCTATCGATATTCTCCGGTAAATTCTGCTCCTGCAGCAGATAATGCAGTCCATCTTCATACGCAGGTTGAGCACAACGCTGCGGAACGTTCAGTAACTCTGCAAGCCGTCGGGCAAATGCCCGTGCGTCTTCCTCGGTGTGTCCGTAATGTTTATCTACGCGGGCAAGCAGGTCTTTGTCCTGCCATAAAGGTTCGCCGTCGCTACGCCAGAATAAACCTAACGCCCAGCGCGGTACTTCTTCTCCCGGATACCACTTGCCCTGGCCATAATGCAGCAGGCCTTTCGGTGCAAAGTGGTCTCGCAGACGGAGCAACAGGGTTTTCGCTAATGCCAGTTTGTCTTTGCCCAGCGCTTCGGTATTCCACTGCGCGGATTCCATGTCATCGATAGATACAAACGTTGGCTCGCCGCCCATTGTCAGACGGACGTCTTCATCTTTCAGAATACGATCAACTTTCTCACCCAAAGCCAGAGCGTCTTCCCATTCAGATTCGGTATACGGCTTGGTCACCCGCGGGTCTTCATGGAAACGAGTGACTTCGTTTGAGAAAGTAAACTCGACTTCACACTCATCAGTGAAGCCAGAAATAGGAGCAGCAGAGCTCGGCTCTGGCGTGCAGGCAAGTGGGATATGCCCCTCGGATGCAAACAGCCCAGAGGTCGGGTCGAGCCCCACCCATCCAGCACCCGGCAGATAGACTTCGCACCAGGCATGCAGGTCGGTGAAGTCAGCTTCAGGGCCAGAAGGACCGTCGAGAGATTTCTCATCGGATTTGAGCTGAACCAGATAGCCAGATGCAAAACGGGCGGCCAGCCCCAGGTGACGCAGTAACTGCACCATCAACCAGGCAGAATCCCGACAAGAACCTTTGCCTTTTTCCAGTGTTTCTTCCGGCGTCTGAACGCCCGGTTCCATGCGCACCAGATAATCGATGTCCTGCTGCAATCGCATATTGATATCGACAAGAAAATCGATGGTGCGCTTTTTCTCACGCGGAATACTTTCCAGCAGCGTGGTGAACATTTCACCTTCGGTGGTGCAATGCAGGTAGGGTTCCAGCTCTTTCTTCAGGCTCTTTCCGTATTTGAACGGAAATTCCTCAGCGTACTCTTCAATAAAAAAGTCGAACGGGTTGATCACCGTCATATCGGCGATTACTTCAACCTCTACCGATAAGCAGCGACTTTTTTCAGGAAAAACGAGTCGCGCCTGAAAGTTACCGTACGGGTCTTGCTGCCAGTTAATAAAGTGCTCTTCCGGCTCTATTTTCAGACTGTATGAGCGGATAGGTGTGCGGCAGTGAGGTGCCGGACGCAAACGCACCACGTGCGGAGATAATGACACCGGGCGATCAAAGTCATACCGGGTTTTATGATTAAGTGCGACTGTAATTGTCATTGGGCCACCGCCAGTTGTTCCTGATCATTCAGGAACCAGGTACGACTGATAGAAAAATGAAGATACTGCAGTGAAATCTGCAGATCGTTCAGGGCTTCCCGCATTTCAGGGCCGGGAGCGCTATCCTCAGCACGGTCTGTGACAGTCTTATGAAGCTTACGGATATCCGCGATAATTTTTTCGGCACGCGGCAACGCCTTCACACCCTGAATCATGTCGTTGAGACAATACTCGACAGAACGCGGGAAACGCGGGTCTGTCAGCAGAAAGCTGCACACCAGAGGCGCTTTAACAGAACTGCGCATCGCCCGACGATACGGCTGATCGGCACTCAAAGAACGCAGCACATTTCCCCAGATAATCTGCTGGCTATTTACAGCAAAATCATCGTCCTCGATCTGCATGATGGCCGCTGTCGCGGCATCCAGATTCCGGGTGGTCATATCGGCACGTTCAAGATTCTGACCAAGCTTGAGCATTTCCCAGGCGCTATCGCGCGGCATATTGACCTGCCACAGACCAATAATCTGCTGACAGGCACTGATCACATTGCCCAGAAATTCATGTCGGTCGCGACGATTAATGCCCTGCTGCAGATGATCCTGAACATACTGGCTCAGTTCATTTACCAGCTCCCAGGTATCCGCCGGGATAACATCGCGCGTGGTACGGATATTTTCACGAATGGCTTTGAGCGAGGTCACTATAGAACTGGGGTTCGTGTCGTCGCCGACCAGAAACTTCACCACGTTACGCTCATCCTGCACCGAATAACGCTCGTTGAAATCCTGTTCAAGACTGTTAATTACAATCAGGTTATACCAACCCAGATTAACCTGACGCGGCAGGTCGAAAAGCAGGGTGTCGTAAATACTCAACATACGGGCTGTGCTTTCTACCCGTTCAAGATAGCGGGCGGCCCAGTAAACCCGTTCAGCAACTTTCGATAACATCAGGCTTTCCCCGCAGACGTATCAACAATCCAGGTATCTTTACTACCACCACCTTGCGATGAATTAACTACCAGAGAGCCTTTTTTCATCGCTACCCGCGTCAGTCCGCCAGTCGTTACGTAACTTGATTCGCCCTGAAGGATGAAGGGTCTCAGGTCGAGGTGACGGGGCTCGACTTTACTGCGCCCGACAAGTGTTGGCGCTGTTGATAACGCCAACGTTGGCTGAGCAATATAATTTCGCGGATTGGCTTTAATCAGCTCAGCAAATTGCTCTCGTTCTTTTTTAGTACTGTGCGGGCCCACCAGCATGCCGTAACCGCCAGACTCGTTGGCTGGTTTTACAACCAGTTTATCGAGGTTATCCAGCACGTATTCGCGCTGCTTGTCGTCGTAGCAGAGGTAAGTTTCGACATTCGGAATCAAAGGCTCTTCGCTCAGATAATAACGAATGATATCGGGTACGTACGCATACACGACTTTATCATCGGCGACGCCTGCACCCGGCGCATTTGCCAGAGCAACTTTGCCCTTGCGCCATGCACGCATCAGTCCGGGAACCCCCAGTACCGATTCAGGATGAAACACTTCAGGGTCGAGGAACATGTCATCGATGCGACGATAAATAACGTCGACCCGCTCCAGACCAGAGATTGTCTTCATATAGACGCAGTCATCTTTACCGACGACGAGGTCGCTGCCTTCGACCAACTCAGCCCCCATGCGTTGAGCCAGGAAGGCATGTTCAAAGTACGCCGAATTAAAAATGCCTGGAGTCAGAACCACGACCACCGGGCTGGAGCTCTGACGTGGCGACAAAGAAGCCAGCATATTAAAGAGAGCTTCTGGATAATCACCAACCGGCGCGATACTGACTTTTTCAAACACCTCAGGCAGAACCCGCTTCATAATGGAACGGTTCTCGAGCATGTAAGAAACGCCGGAAGGCACCCGCAGGTTGTCCTCAAGTACATAAAACTGGCCGTCACCATCGCGGACAAGATCGGTCCCACAGATGTGCGCCCAGACACCAAAGCGCGGGTTAACGCCCTCACACTCAGGTCGATAGTTCTTCGACTGTTTCAGTACAAACTCAGGAATGACGCCGTCTTTAATGATCTTCTGCTCATGGTACAGATCATCAATAAACATATTCAGCGCCTTCAGACGCTGACGCAGACCCGCCGCTGTTTTCTCCCACTGCTGGGCCGATATGATCCGGGGCACGATATCAAATGGCCAGGCGCGGTCGATGTTCTCACCTTCACTGTAAACGGTGAAAGAAACCCCCATATCTTTGATAGTGGACTCAGCGGCCAGCTTACGTGACTGTATTTCTTCTTCTGTCAGGCTATTCAGATAGTTGGCGAGTTGCCGGGCGGGGACTCTAGGGTTTCCGGGCGAGCTGATCAGCTCATCGTAGAAACCCTCCTGTAATTCGTAGTGCTTCCAATTTATCGACATGCAGAACCGTTCCACGGTGATTCTCGAGTTTTATGCACCTATTCACGCACTTCATCACCTCTACAGCAATAGACGAACCGGCCGGCCAACACATTGTCCACATTGGCACCATCAGGCTAATAGAGGCCACTCCATGCGTACCCCGGGCAACCCGCTACAGCACTGCTACACTGAATGTCAGTATTAACAAACCGCTATCAGGGAGGCACGCGCGATCGTGCACCATGCAGTGAGTATTCTGCGACAACCACATAAGCAACAGACTGCAGTGTTCAATTTTGGGGCACAGAACCCCCAAAAGCCCAGCAGGGGGTCAGTGTGACGCCTCGGAGGTCGCTCGCCCAACTGTTACTGAACTGGTCCCTGCTGATGCTGGGGCTGATTACCTGTGGGCTTGGCTATCTGTTACTGCAGCTCCAACTGGAACAGTTTTCGAGTAACTGGGAGCGGCGTATAAGCTTCGAGCTGGAAAGTATTGCCAAAAACGTGGAGTACCACGTCAGCCAAAGCAGTAGTCATGTTGTCGAGAACCAGATCCGGGAGAGTATCGACGATCCATCACTGCGTTATCTTGCCGTTCTCTCTGAGGCTGGCGATCGGGTTATCTTCTCAAGTAATGCCAGCGACCGGCTTCACAACACCAAATACCGGTTAAGCAGTCATTCACTGAATACCGGTGTGCAGGAACCTCAGATTGAGCGCTATAAATCCGAATTCTATGCCTTGTTTCCGCTCAACCTTAAATACCCTACATCGCCTGATTCGGTGGCCAGTACAGCCGATCAGGCCGTAAAGAACGATGTCCGCGGCTGGGTATTTGCGCATTATGATGCACACAACGATTACGACTCCATGCTGCGCTCTCTGGCCAGGAAAACAATCCTGATTGCCTTGCTCGTAATTATTTTTCTGGTCGTGCAGAGCCAGATACTTCGCAAATATATTCTGATACCGGTCCAACATCTGGTTCAGCTAACAAGCTCAATCAAGCAGGGTAAGTATGCCAGTATTCCCGAGAGCCGCAGCGCAACCGAGATTGCACAACTGGAAGAGGCATTTAACGACCTCAGCGAACACCTGGATGAAACAACCAGCCGGATTGCCCACCACCAGGCGCTGAACGACGCCTTCACTGCAGGTTTTCCGGATATCGGCTTATTAGTGACCGCCACCGGGGTAATCAATGGACGTTTTGGCAACCCGAACGGGCGAATTCAGCGCCTCAATGAAGATCTCACAGGCACGCCTTTTACCGCCTGGCTCAACCTGTCAGCAACCCGAAAAATAGAGGAAGCCCGCAATCAGGCGCTGGAAAAGAAAGAACTTGTGATTACTGAGTTCAATCATGATGACCTCTATCTCGAATCGCGGATGATCCCGCTAGAGGAGCACGCAAACATGCAGGACGCTCTGATCTGGCTGATTCGTGATATTTCAGAAGTGAAACGCAAGCAGGAGCTCATTGAGTACCAGGCTAACTACGATCCGCTTACCGAGCTGGCTAACCGCAGAATGGCACTGCAGGAGCTGGAGAAGAAAATCGCCTGGTCAGAAGACGATAAGACCTGCGGTAGCGTACTCTTCATCGATCTTGATCACTTCAAAAATATCAACGACTCATTAGGGCACCCGATCGGTGATCGCCTGCTGATCGAAGCGTCACACCGGCTAAAGGCCACCGTAAACGAAGGGGACCTGATCGCTCGCCTGGGGGGTGATGAATTTCTGATTGTTCCTGATGAAGTTTTCAGCGCACCTGAGCTTGCCGAAGAAAGCGCGGTTGAGCTGGGTACCGCAGTACTGGATGCTATCCGTAAGCCATTCTGTATCGATATCAATAAGTTCCACATGACTGCCAGTATCGGTATTTCAATTTTCCCTTCGACTGACTGCGGGGCAAACGATCTGATACGCCAGGCGGATACAGCTATGTACTGGGCGAAACATCAGGGTCGCTCACAACTCTGCCTGTACAACCACAGAATGCAGGAAGAGACTCGCGAACGACTGCACCTTTTTAATGATCTCTATCAGGCCATCCGCGATAACGGCTTCACTCTGGTGTACCAGCCGCAGCACAACGCCGAAGGTGACGTCACCGGAGCGGAAGCACTGTGTCGCTGGGTTAACAATGGTCACTCCGTTTATCCCGATGTATTCATTGCCGCCGCTGAAGAAACGAACCTGATTCTGCCGCTGGGAGATTGGGTTCTTACCCATGCCTGCCAGACATTACGCCAGTGGATCAAAAATAAATCCTTGCCGCCAAGCTTCAGACGTCTGGCAGTAAATATCAGTCCCGCCCAGTTTATGGACCCGGACTTCGAAGCCAAGCTCGATAAAACCATGAAGAGTTGTGACATCGATAGCAGCGTACTGGAGCTGGAGCTGACTGAAAGCCTGTTTATGGGCGATAAAGATCTCATCCGTGACAAGATGCAACGCCTTAGCAACAAGGGCTACACCTTTGCACTGGATGACTTTGGCACAGGCTATTCGTCTCTCAGCTACTTGCAGAAACTTCCGATCGATAAACTCAAGATCGACCGGGCCTTCGTGATGGACATCAATCCGGATAATGAACCCGCCAGTATTGTTGACGCGATTATCCAGCTTGGACAGAACCTGAATATGGATATTATCGCCGAAGGTGTCGAGACCGATCAGCAACAGGTCTATTTAAAAGATCATGGTTGCCGCAGTTATCAGGGCTATTTGTTCAGCCGCCCACTGCGCGAAGATATGTTCGTCAGCTACATACACAAACGCCCGGTCTGATATCTGGCACCAGAGTTGCTCCTCTCCCCTTAGCTCCCGAAAACGGGATCTTAATCAATGATTTTGCACCGAAAAGGCTCACGAGGAGCCCGCGTGCTTTCTGAACAGACAGGGGATAACGATGGATAAGGCAACAATGACTGAGGCGATTATCGCCCGTAAAATTGAGAAAGAGCTGACATGGGAGCAGATGGGTTCTGACCTGGGAATGTCTCCCGTCTGGTTAACCTCTGCCTGTCTGGGTATGAACAGCGCCCCTGCAGAAAAAGCGGCAGCCATCGCTGAATACCTCGGTTTTGATCAAAGTATGGCCACTGCACTGGAAGCCTATCCGACCAAGATATGGGACCAGGCTGTCCCTACCGACCCTCTGATTTACCGGCTCTACGAAATTGTTGGCGTGTACGGTGACACACTGAAAGAAGTGATTCAGGAGAAGTTTGGCGATGGCATTATGAGTGCGATCGACTTCTCGATGGAAGTCGACAAGATTGAGGACCCGAAAGGTGATCGGGTCCTTCTTACCCTCAATGGTAAATTTCTACCATACAAGAGCTGGTAACGGCACTCTTGCTAGCTGCCTGAGCCGCGCAGTACAGCGCTCAGGTCGCGACTCAGTTCCTGTCGTTTAACTTTGCCCATCGCATTACGCGGGATTTCTTTGAGCTGGAAATACTCCGTCGGGACGAGAGTCGCATCAAGCCGCGCCTTCAGAAACTCCGCAATCTCTGATACCGGAATGGTGCTATCAGCGGTATAAGCCAGTGCAAGCTTCTCCGAGTTATCTGCCCGCTCAACCTGACAGGCAGCAACATCAGTCAGAGTCGGCATCTGCTCAGCCACGGCCTCTATTTCGGCGGGGTTTATTTTTACCCCGCCAAGATTCACAACCTCAGACTCACGTCCGGTAAGGCAAAGCGCCCCCTCACGGAATGCACCGCGATCACCTGGATAAAACCACCCACCCCTGAATTCATTGTTGTCCGGGCTGCCCGCCATGTAGCCACTGACCATCCCTGAGCTGCGTACACGGACAATACCTTCGGTTCCGTCCGGTACTGCTCTCCCCTCATCATCAACGACTTCCGCTGACGCTCCCGGCTGAACAACTGCAGTTTTCCAAACCAGCTCCGGCTTGCTTATCTGAGTCATGCCGACGGCACCGACTTCGGTCGATCCATAAACGTTAAAGATACGCGCCTGAGGACATATCTGTTTGATACGGCTGATCATACCCGGTGACAAAGCACTGCCCGCCAGACGAATCTCACGCACGCCATTCAGATCCGCTGCAGACAGGGTATGGGAGTTCACAAGGCGGAAAAGCGCCGTAGATGAACTCAGTATCGAAGTCACAAAAAAAGTGCGGATTGCTTTAGCAAATGCATCGGCACTCGCAGGTAAGAGCACAACTTTGCCTGCCTGAATCGTCTGCAGTGATCCCATAAATCCACCAATACTGGAGTGCCCCATAAGATTCAGGTCATTACCTGTCGCGCTACCCCATACCAAATGATTACGATAGAGTCGCTGCTCTATAAGTGCCGGAGTCAGCCCGACTGCTTTTGGCTGACCGGTGGTCCCACTGGTCAGAATGATGCGGCAGATATCTTCCGCTGAAGGATAGGCTTGCATTGGCTCCAGACCCGGCATGATGCGAGCATCATTGAACCACTCCTGACTAAGCACAATGTTTTGAATACCATTGATTTCGCTACTGCTTTGCAACGAGATAACAAAATCGAAGTTAGGCTGCTCGGGGATATCAGCCCCCGGGATACCAAGGCAACTTACTGCGGCACGATGAAACAGCGCCATAGTCGCAATAAATGCCAGATTCTCCGGAAGCAGCAAGTACACCCGGTGCCCCGACCCGATTCCAGCCTCTGCCAGCTTTTCTGATACCTGCACAACGGTTTTATGTAGCTGTGCATAGCTCAGTGTCGATTGACCATCATAAAAGGCCGGATAATCCGGAGTTACTGCGGCCCGAAAGGCTAGAGGCTCGAATGGATTGTGCATGTAATTACTCGATTTAAAAAAGCTGCTGTATACCGAAGGATACACTGGTGATTGTGGCATTGGCAGCACTGACCGATTCACCCAGATCATCATCGGGTGCGTCCCATGTCAGATAGCGATAACGGAATGTAGCGACGAGTTCTGTCGTCTGAGTCAGGTTACCCACCACCGCAAGACCAGCGTTCAGACTGCGCGCGCCATTGTCAGCACCTTCCTCGTCCAGTACCGACGTCTCACCATAGTATCTGTGATAGCCGACCCCAAGGATTAAATAGGGCCGCAATCGTGAGGCGGGGGCTCCATCCAGAGCATAGGGTAACCAGACATCGCCATCGAGGCCGACAATATTCGCACCTTCCCGATCGGCTCTCATGCGCGTCCAACTGATTTCAAATCGCGCATTCATAGGCCCGGTACCACCGACCGTTAACCTCGGATAAGTGGACGACCACGCACCGGTATCAAGAAGATTCTGATCAATTGTCGCCGTTTCATAGGCAGCCCCAAGATGCCAGGACCCATTGCCTGAATAGTCGGCAGCATGAGAGGGCGTGCTGACTAATAGCACACCTGCCACGGCGGAACACACCAATCTAATTATAGAAATGCCACTCATGCTGTCATGGTATCAAACAAGCAAAAAAAAGGTGGAGCCATGCTCCACCTTCTTTTTAAAACGGCAGGATCAGTCTGTTACAGGCCGAGTGCCAGCAGTTCAATCTGCGCCGCAGCACCGTACAGAGCACCCGCTTCTGTTTTCAGGGTCTCTGGTGGAATCAGACCAGGCCAGTGCGGCTTAACATCGGCGAGAATGGCAAGAGTAGCTGCTTTCGCGTCGGTTACCGCTGACTCATCGGACTCAATGCCTTCAACCAAGTCGGTGGCAATCGTAGTGAAACCAAATGCGTCCTGATATTCGTGTGCATTTTCCATTTTGCCGTCCACCACTGCGATAGCGTACTCATCCGCCGCAGTACGCAGAAGCTGTACAACCAGCTTCAGTTTCTCTGCCGGTGTCGCACTGGTTTCAGAAACGGCCATAGCGTTGGTGTCGATAGCGGCAAGCAGGGTATCCAGCGCAGTCTGTACAGCTTCTACACCTTTTTCCTCATTAACCGCATCGGATACGGCAGTCAGCTCTTTCGCGAAGCCAGCGGTACCACGTGCTTCTAAAGCAGGAACCAGATCAGCGTACAACTCGCTTTCTGGGTGCTTCATGTGTGTTTTAGCGTGCTCGATATGGCCAGCCTTGTAGAGCTCGGCGCCGACATACAGGTGACCCTTAATCAGGCTGAGGTGAGTCAGATAAGCAAGATCATCAGACGTCAGCTCTGTTGCTGCTGCGCCTTCGCCCTCACCTTCACCGGCAGAGATCACTTCGCCTTCACCCTCGCCTTCACCAGCAAGTGCAACGGCATCAACGGAGGTCTCAATCGGCGCAACCGCCGCTTCGCCTTCGTTTTCTTCTTCGGTACAAGCACTCAAGCTCATGCCTGCTGCGCCGGCCAGGCCGATCACACTGATGCTTTTCCACAGTTTGTTGCGCTTACCCATTACTCAGGTCTCCTGAAAATTCGTTTTGCGGATACATCTTTATGCTACTATCAATAGCATATACGATCAGTTCTCATTTTCGATACCATGACAATTCTCGTAGATAATCTGTTGGATGTCCACTCTGTAACTGCGGTTCTGAACAGCCTCAGCGACGACCTGTTTGTGGATGGTAAAAAAACAGCAGGCAAGACTGCCCGCGCCGTAAAAAAGAACCTTCAGGCCGACCCTAAGTCGCCCAAAATCATTGCGGCAACAAAGCTCGTTGAACAAGCGCTGCGTAAGCATCCGATGGTCACCAACTCGGCGTTTCCAGATAAACTCAGCAACATCATTATCAGTCGCTATGATGAGGGCATGACTTACGGTTCTCATGTCGACAACGCGTTTATTCACGCAACCAGAACGGATTTGTCGTTCACCTTGTTTCTGTCCGACCCTGATACCTACGATGGCGGCGAACTGATCCTGCAGAAGCACGATGGGGACGACGTGATTAAATTGCCCCAAGGGTCGGTTTACATTTATCCGACTCGCGAACTGCACTATGTCGCCCCCGTCACCCGCGGCGTCCGATACGCAGCCGTTGGTTGGATTCAGAGCCAGGTTCGCTCTGAAGAGCATCGCGGCACGCTGTTTGATCTGTACCTGGCGCTGCAACAGATGGCAGACACGGAAGAAAATAGACAGGCGCGGCTGCATATTTTAAAAGCCAGAAGCAACCTGATGAGAATGTGGGCTGAATAATGTGAACTGAATAAAGCGGGTAAGCGGATTAAATGGTTGATCTTACCTTTGCATGAGAGTGAGACAGACCGGCATCTCATCGGATTATCTGGTTGATGCTTCACCTACTGCTGGT